>Ga0196970_1000077_pt1 | contig 160071 bp, 146 predicted proteins | sample S1v_513CmetaG_FD_148672 | JGI IMG/M metagenome (GOLD analysis project Ga0196970, IMG submission 148672) | Soil microbial communities from Anza Borrego desert, Southern California, United States - S1+v_5-13C | ecosystem: Environmental > Terrestrial > Soil > Desert | place: USA: California... | reverse complement strand
GGCCCGCTCGACTTGCATGTCTTAAGCACGCCGCCAGCGTTCGTCCTGAGCCAGGATCAAACTCTCCGTAAAAAGTTTGTTCGGCTCGTTTGTTTGAGCTAGACTCGCTTGGCTTTTCTCTTCTCTTACACTGTCTAGTTTTCAAGGTTCCAGGCGCTGTCTCGTTTGCGACAGCTTCGTTAGATTATCACACCGGTCAGCGCACTGTCAAGCGACCATTTCTTGGTCGAAATCGTTCGTTTTCAGCGTCGCGCCGGCCCTCAACCGAGCTCTTCGCTGGTCGAGGTTCGTATCGTATCACCCATTCCGCCGAGCCGTCAATCAGCCAGATTCCACCATGCAATCCGGTGGGCTGGCGCCACAGCTCAGCGAGCGGGGTGACAGGAACCTATCCTAACAGAGCGACACCCATGAGACAATCCCGTAGTTTGCACCACCTTTACATGGGTCATCCTGCGTTGGGACACGATACCGCTGAGGTGAGTTGCGATGCGGAAGCTGTTCTGGGCTCTACTCCTGGTCGTGCCCGCGCTGATGGGTGGTATCCTCACCGCGGCCGTACTGCTAACCCCGCTGCCGGAACCCGACAACCCGCAAGTGACCGAGATTGTCGACGCTTCGGGCCAACTCGTGGCTCAACTGTACACAGAGAACCGCATTGAGCTACCAGTGGTCCGCATGCCAAAGGATCTTCTCAATGCGATTGTGGCAATCGAAGACGATCGCTTCTACCGCCACCATGGCCTGGACCCAATCGGAATCGGGCGGGCCATGGTTCGAAACCTGTTGGCGGGTCGGATCCGAGAGGGCGGCAGCACGCTCACCCAGCAACTTGCCCGTAACCTGCGCTTCAACGAACAGCGCCTTGGCTTGCAGCGGACCTGGACCCGCAAGCTAAAGGAGGCGCTCCTGACGCTCAAGCTTGAGTACAAGTACTCCAAGGAACAGATTCTGGGCATGTACTGGAACTCGATCTACCTGGGACGGGGTGTCTACGGCTTGGAACGGGCGGCCCAGACCTATTTTCACAAGTCCGCCCTGGAGCGAGAGAACGACGAACCGATCAACCTCACGCTGAGTGAGATCGCCATTCTCGCTTCCTTGCCCCAATCGCCGGAGTACTACTCCAGCGGGACCCCTGAAGCCAACGCGGACCTGTTGGAACGCCGCAACGCTGTCCTGAGAAAGATGGTCGAACACGGGTATATCACGGAGGCAGCGGCAAACACCGCGATGCGAGAGCCTGTTGCCCTCCAGCCTCCACGCCCCGAGACACAGGGACTGGAGGCCCCCTACTTTGTAGACTACGTACGCCGCGAGCTCAGAGAGCGATTCCCACAGGTCGCGGAGCAGTTGCGTTACGGCGGGGTCCGAATCGTTACAACCTTGGACCGATCGCTCCAGAGCGCCGCAAACGCCGTAGTCAGCGCGGCCCAGTTCCCCCACGAACCAGAGTCACCCGAGTCGCCCGAGCTTGCCCTTGTCGCAATCGACCCAAGCACCGGGCATATCCGGGCCTTTGTGGGGGGCCGTAGCCCGCAAGTCGAAACGAACTGGGCCCTGACACCACGCCAGACCGGGTCGACCTTCAAGCCTGTTGTCTACGCGACCGCTCTGCAGAAGGGGTACAAGGTAACCGACACCCAAATGGATGAGATCAAGCGGTATCCCAGCGGCGATCCACTGACTCCCTATGAGCCCCACAACTATGACGAGAAGTACACCAACAAACCCGAAACCATGCGGACGGCGCTGAGGCTTTCGCTAAACACGGTAACAGTCGCATGGATGGACCAATTGACACCATCCCCCGTAATTGAGACGGCGGCTTCCATGGGGCTCGCACGGAGTCGGTTCGAGAACCACAAGAACCTGACCATGGGGCTTGGTAGTGCCGATATCCCGCCACTGGAGATGGTCAGTGCCTTTGCGCCCCTCGCAAATGGCGGCATGCGGGTGGCACCGATGGCAATCCTGCGAGTCGAGGATCTCGAAGGGAATGTCTATGTGGAGCAGCGGCCAGCGCTGGAGCGAGCGCTCGCTCCCGGCGTGGCGTTTATCGTGACCGACATGCTCAAAGAGGTGGTCAAGCCCGGGGGAACTGCCGGAGGCGTCTCCAGCCAAGTTGGCTGGCGCCCTGTAGCCGGCAAGAGCGGAACCACAGACAAATCGGTAGATGCCTGGTTTGTCGGCTACAGCCCCAGCCTCGTGGCTGGCGTCTGGGCAGGGTACCCGGACAGGCGACCGTCTAACCTGCTTGGCGGCAGAGACGTCTCCCCAATCTGGGGCGCATTCATGGCGAAAGCGCTCGCCAACACGCCGTGGAAGGACTGGACCCCACCCGCCGACGTCGTCTCCATGAAGATCTGTTCGGTCACCTACAAGTTACCCAACGCCTCTTGCCCCACGACCCAGGAATGGTATCTCCGTGACAACGCCCCAACCGAAGTGGATGAAACCGTGCACTGGAGCCAGGTTGTCCCCAAGTTACCCGGAGTGCCATGGGCGCCCACTGGGGTCCTGCCACCACTCTTCGGGACCGAGCCTCCGAGCGCAAGTCCTCCCGACACCACGCTACCAGATGCGGAGGACTCCCCACCAGATCTGGATGATGAACCCGGATCCGACCAGTAAGCAAAGGAGGGCGCCCACCAACGGGCGCCCTCGCTCTTACTGACCTTCCTGCATGGGTGGAGCGGGATCACCGGCCACCCGGATCACATTGATCTCTCGGCCATCGGCGGCATCGATAAAGATACGATACCGCTGATCATCCATCTGCCCGCTGACCTCCCAGGCGAGGCGTTCCTCCCCGCGAACGTCCGCTACCAGGGCCAGTTGCGGCTCCCCTGCCACCTGCAAGCGGGGAGAGATCCGCTTCTGGGCCTCAGCCGCCGACAGTTTTGGCTCCTCCAGGTGGCGAGGATGGTGGTTGATCCAGTAGTTGCGGGCGTCGAATCCGACCAGTTCGCCGTTATCCATGGCGAGCGACACCTTGATTAACTCGGTCTGGAGCGAGACCCCATTCTGGCGCGGAGCGAAGTCGATCACAAGGGTGTTGTCATTCTCAACAGCGGAGACGTGTTCAGCGGTGGCATACCCCCACTTGCGAAGCATCTCCCGGGCCCGCTCCACCAGTTGGTTCCGGTCAAGGAGTCGCTCCTGTACCGGGCGGCCATCAATCACATAGACAATGTGCCCGCCATGAATGGAGATGCCGAAGTTCAACGGCGTCCCGTTCTGCTTCTGTGCATCGAAGAAGTAGAGCGCCAGGCCGCCCGCCTGGTTTCCAGGGTCGTACTCCCCCGTCTTCACCGGCTCACCGTTCAACGGCATATCGACAAACCGTTTGATATTCGCCACAGCCGTCGCAGGGTCCACTCGGGCCCCCAGGTCCATTTTCGGCGGCGGCAGCGGCCCTTCCCCTGGGGCAAGAGCGTTCTCCTCGCCGGGAGGCACGGGAAGCCCGGCCTCCATGCTCATGATCGACTTGGTGATGGGGGTCGCGGCGTTCCCGCTCTGCGCCGGGTTGGTCGCCCGCACGGTAGGCTGCCAGCGAATCATGTTGTTCCCGACCAGGCCAAGCAGGCCGGAGAGCTCATCTTCCAGGTAGATGGACTGCTGGCGCAACTCTTCGACCTGAGCCCAGTCCTGCTCGTCCAGCGGGAGGCCCTGGCTCAGTTTGTAGTGCTTTTCGTCAGACGCCTTACGCAGGTTGTTGAGGAAGTTGGTCAGGCGCGGGGTGTTCATGGTGGCAAACGGCAGCGTCGACATGTGCTCCACGGCCTGGGCGCTGAAGACCCGCAGGTCGGACAGGACCGACTCCTGCATTTGGGGGTCGTTGGTGGCCATTAGTTTGGCCATGCGCTCCTCTATGTTCTCGCTGGTCCACTTTAGCTTGTGGAACGCAGACATGTACTTGTTCTCAGCGTCGCGGGCAAACTGGTTCTTCAAGCGGGTCTGATATGCGCCAAAGCCCATGGCGCCCAGGAACGCAACCGTGAGCAAGAGGTAGGGCCAGACCTGCCCTCGCTGTGATCGCATGGAAGTGCCTCCTACTTGGCGAAAATGTGCCGCCCGATCGTGCGCACCTGTTGCCGCGACCAGATAAAAGCGTTGTTCGTCTTGGCGGGGGCGAAGAAGAAGACAGCTCCGTTTACCGGATCCCAGCCGGCCAGCGCCGCTCGAGCCGCTTTGTAGCACTCATCGGTCGTGTTTCGATAGATCTCGCCGTTGGCGACCGACTCGAATGCATGGGTTTGGTAGACCACGCCCGCCACAGAATCCGGAAACCGATCATCTAGGGTTCGGTTGAGCATGACAGCGGCCACGGCGACCTTCCCTTCGTAGGGCTCCCCCCTTGCCTCGCCACAGGTCACCTGGGCCAGCAGGTGCAGGTTGTCCTTCGCCGCCCTGCTCTTCGCATAGGTCGGGTGGCCGTCGTAGGTGAGGGCCGGCCAGGCCAGCACCCCCAGGGCCACCAGGAGAGCGGTAGCCCACTTCATCCAGAAGCGCATCCCAGTATCCCTCCCAAGGAGTCATTCCGTTGCTAAACGCTAGTCTTTGTGGCGGGGTTCGATCCCATACAATAGGTCCCCGGCCCAATCAGACCGGGGACTAGCTGCTTGGCCTACTCGACTTCCATGCGGAAGGCAACCACAGAACCATCTTCCAGGGTGACCGCTATCTGGCTCGGCGCGACTGCAGGCTGTGCTGTTGCGGGCGCCTCCAGCTCCAGCGACCAGCGCTCGCGATCGGTGGTTACATCCCAGGCCATGAGGGTCTGGTTCTCGGTTGCAAGCAAGAGGCTCTCACCAGCGAGCAGGTGCGATCGGCCCTTCAGCGAGGAGAGCGCCTCCACGACTCTCGCTTCACCGGTGAACAGATCAACTGCACGATCGGGGTACAAGACCTGATCGAACCTCACAACAGGGCTCTCGGCCACACCTGGGGCCCGCCAGACCTGCTCACCGGTGGCCGGATCAAAGGCAACTCCCCCGGCGATCACAAGCAACTCGGCAAAGACAGGCGGGCAGGATTGGTCCGTATCCACCCGCCAGTGCACACTGCCTGTGGACATATCCAGCGCCAGGAGTTGCCCCCCTTCGGTCACCGCATAGAGGTGGTCGTCCCCAAGGGCAACCGGGTGGAGCACACGCGCCTCGACATTCGTCTTCCAGGCGATTGCGCCCGTCTTTCCTTCGAGTGCATAGATATGCCGATTCCAACCCCCCACGTAGAGGATACCATCCACCACCGCCGGGGCCCCGGTGACTGGCCCACCCAGCGAAACCTGCCAGACCTTGCGCCCCGAGTGGGCATCTACCGCCTTGACCGTTCCGTCGGGCCCGCACAAGTAGGCGAGCCCGTCGTAGAGAGCCGGCGCCGCCAGGCTCGCGCCAATCAGGGACTCGTCAAGCTCTCCTGCGATTGCCGCTGTCCGCCACTTCACGCTACCCGTGTGCCGGTCAAAGGCGTAGTAATGCCCATCGCCCAGTCCAGCGAAGACCCGCTCGTACCGGATCACCGGCGCCGATGGCCGCAGTCCGATATGGTGCCGCGGGGCGTAGCTCCACGCCTCGACGGGAATCCCACTCAGGGAGACGGCCGTGACTCCCGTGCGAGCCGGTGTCCGGCCAACGGTCGGCCAATCATCGCCGGGCTCGGGTAGCTCTGGGATCACCAGTTGCTGACCGGCCATGATAAACTCCGGGTGGGCGATCTGGTTCGCCCTCAGGATCTCAGGCACTGTCGTGCCGAACTTGTCAGCCAGTTGGAACGGTGTCTCCCCTGGCCGAACCAGGTGAACAATGCCCCCTGGTGGCGGCAGCGGCACCTCGCCGGGACGGGGAATGATCAGCGCCTGTCCCGGGCAAATGCCATTGGGGTCATCTAACCGGTTGGCCGCGACAATCGCATGCACGGTGGTCTGGTACCGCTTGGCGATAGCGAACAGAGTCTCGCCGCGCTGCACGAAGTAGAAAACCATGCCCAGACCTCCTGGTTTTTCACCATCCTACGCACGAGGCGAGCAAGCGGTCTGCGCGTGGAGATATTTCCCGTCCGTCGCGGAAAATCCGCGTGTCTGGACTTCACGTTATACCCACTGTATACCCACAGAATGACCACAAGTTATCCACACCCATGGAAACGAAATACAGGTAGAAACGAACAAACCCGCGCCAGAGCGCGGTTTCGGGGAACGGCGGTTCTCCACAGGAATGCCGTAGCCTGTGGACAATGTCCTGTCGAATCGGGGAGAACAGTGTTCGTGTCCCGTTCCTTTCGGGTGAAGAAAAGAGCGCTGCCCGTGTAGTTGGCAGCGCTCATGATTATCTACGATCTGGCCTTCTTCACAACCTTGACGTACTTGATATCGGGATCCTCGGTACCCTGCACAGGAAGCCCTGCCTCAATGCAGTCATCGATATACTCCAGGTTGTCCCCCGCCACAATCTCGCCCGGCAGCAGGATCGGAATTCCCGGTGGGTAGACCATGATCGACTCGGCGATCACCCGGCCTTCCGCCTCCTGCAACGGCACTTCCTCGGTCTGGGCGTAGAAGGCCTCACGCGGGTGCATGGCCAGAATCGGGGTGGATGGGACCTTGACCTTGACCACGTTCGCCGGCCGCTGCCGGTAGAACCGATCAGCCAGGATCCGGAGCGCCTTGACCAGCATGTCGAGGTCGTCCTCCACATCCCCAAGCGACACGATGCAGAGAATGTTGTAGAGGTCGGACATCTCCACTTCAATATTGAACTCGTTGCGGAGAAGGATCTCCATTTCCGCCCCCGTGACCCCGAGCTCCTTCACGTTGACACAGAGCTTGGTCGGGTCAAACTCGAAGCGGGAGGAGGACTGGCCAATGATCTCTGGACCGAAGCAGTAGAGGCCGGGAATGGTGTTGATCTGTGTGCGTGCCTTGTTCGCCAGCTTTATGGCCCGGTCGATCATGGCACGCCCCTTGGTGGCCAGCTGTTTGCGAGCCACATCAAGCGAGGCCAGCAACAGGTAGGAGGTAGATGTGGTGGTCAGCATGGAGAGAATGGACTGGACACGACCTGGGTGAATCAGGCCCTCACGAATGTTGAGGACGCTGGTCTGGGTCATGGATCCACCCAGCTTGTGGACCGAGGTAGCGGCCATGTCCGCGCCCGCCTGCATGGCAGAGAGGGCGAGTTCTTCGTGGAAGCACAGGTGAACGCCGTGGGCCTCATCAACCAGAACGGGGACACCACGGGAATGGGCCAGTTCGACAATGCCCTTCAGGTCGGCGGAGACACCATAGTAGGTCGGGTTGATCACCAGCACGCCCTTGGCGTCCGGGTGCTGATCCAGGGTGTGCCGGACGGTCTCCAGGCTGACACCGTGCGCAATCCCGAGGTTGTAATCGAGATCAGGGGTCATGAAGATCGGCAGCGCCCCGGCAAGTACGACAGCCGTGGTGACAGACTTGTGGACGTTGCGCGGAACCAGAATCTTGTCACCAGGGCCACAGACCGTCATGATCATCGTCACGATCGCACCGCTGGTTCCTTGAACGCTGAAGTAGGTATGATCTGCCCCAAACGCATCGGCGGCGATTGCCTGAGCCTCCCGGATCATCCCGTGGGGGTTGTGGAGGTCGTCAAGCGGGGCGATATTGATCAGGTCAATGGAGAGGGCGTTTTCGCCTATGAACTTGCGGAACTCGGGCGCCATGCCCGCACCCTTCTTGTGGCCGGGAATATGAAACTGGACGGGGTTGCGGCTCGCGTGAGCAAGCAATCCCGTGAAGAGAGGCGTCAGGTGCTGCTGGTTCACGGGCCTCACCTCGCATGCGTGAAATCGAACGTGACGCGGGTCTACTTGTCCTATCGAAGTATAGCAGAATTGGCCCGCATGTAAATGGCGGATACTAGGTATGGGGTGAGAACGTAATGACTGATTCGCAGGATGTGATCGCCCGGCTCCGGGAGTTGCAGGCCAAGTACCGGGCTGCCCTTGGAGAGGGGCCGGGTGCAGCCCCGGGTTTCATGGAGGATGCCCAGGTCTCCCTGCGATCCTACGACCTGGTTGCCCAGGGTGGGTTGGAGTCAGGGGAGATTACCAAAGCGGATCTCCAAGCTGCGGGGCTCTCGGCTCACCTCGAGCACCCAGGACCATAAGAACTCAAAGCCGGGGGCGGTCACGCCCCCGGCTTCCGCCTAACGCTTGGCTGTCAGCCGCACACCAAATGACCGCAGGAGGAGGCCACCGACGAAGATTAGCCCGATCCACCCAACAGCCGGGAAGAGTACGCCAACCAGTTGTGAGAAACCGAACTGGCTTGCGACCAGGGCAAGGGCCGAGGCTCCGACCACGAAGCGCCCGTACGAGGGCGCCTGGGGGCTGGTCAGGCGAATTGCGAGGCCGAAGAGGCTCGCCACAGCGGTGGTGTAGACCTCAGCCCAGAGGATCATGCTGTACGAAGTCTGTAGCCACGGTGGGAACTGCCGGGCCAGGTGGAGCATGGGGACCTCAAACTGAGCGGACGAGGGCAAGCCCGCCATGACCGCGAGATTAATGAAAAGGGCACCAATCCCCAGGGCAACCCCACCGAGCAGACCCCCGTAGTGGAGGACCCGCTCGTCTGTCGCCTCTCGCCCCAGCGGCGCCAGCACGGAGATACTCAACAAGAGATTATAGGACACATATAGGACAGCGCTTAACGGCCATAGCCCGCTCGCCGCCTCGTGAGGCTGGAACCAGGCCAGATCGCCAGCAGAGATCCCGTTGACCATGATCGATCCGGTGGAGATTACCAAAACCATGACGATCAGGACCGGCGCGACGGCTGAGATCGAGGCCACCACCCCTCTCAACCCCATGGCCACCGTCCCGCCTGCCAGAATCGCCATGATCAACGTCCCCAGAAACCTGTTCAGGTGCCAGTGTTCAGCGAAGACCGCACCCGAGCCGGCCATCATGACCGCAGCACTTCCAAAGAGGAAGAAGGTAATCACCCAGTCGGTCAGACGGCCCAACGCCGGGCCGGCCACCTCCTCAACCACCGCCCGGTGGGACTCTGCCCGTAGCCGCTGGCCCAGCCGTAAGACTGCCGAGCCCAGGACAGCCAGGAGCACCGTGGCGAGGATCACGCCATAGATCCCTGAGAGCCCTAAATGCGTGAAGAACCGCAGGATCTCCTGACCCGTGGCGAAGCCGGCGCCAACAACGGTGCCAACGTAGGTGGCGGCCACGGTAAAGACCGACAAGCCTCGTTTCTCCACCATCATCCCCCCTGTCGGGGTTAGTGTGAGCAGAATTCCGCCTAGTACTCCAACCGGGGGGAAAAGGCAGGGGAATTGGCAAGTACTCCGAAATACCTTCAATAATATGTCGCAAATGCAGGAGGTAGTCATGTTGCGGAAGGCCTTCGTTCCCGGTCCTGAGCAGGCGCAGTTGTTGGATAACCAAGACCCCATGCGCCACTTTCGGGACCGGTTCTACTTACAGCCTGATCGGATCTATCTCGATGGCAACTCCCTCGGGCTTGCCTCCCGGGATACCGAAGAGGCCCTCCTGGCCGCCCTTGATGACTGGAAGCGCCACGGCATAGAAGGGTGGACCGCCAACGAGCGCCCCTGGTTCACCTTGGCCGAGGAGTTGGGGGCTCTGCAGGCTGAACTGGTGGGCGCCCTGCCCGCTGAGGTGGTCGTGACAGGGACCACTACGGTCAATCTCCACACCCTGGTCGCGACCTTCTACAGACCCGAAGGGAAGCGCACCAAGATCCTCGCCGATGCCCTGAACTTCCCGTCTGACCTGTACGCCCTACAGAGCCAACTGCGCCTTCACGGCTTCGATCCTGACGAGCATCTCATTTTGGTTCAGAGCCAGGACGGCCGTACGATCGCTGAAGATGAGATAATCGCCGCCATGACAGATGAGGTGGCGCTGATCCTGCTTCCGTCCGTCCTGTACCGGAGCGGCCAACTGCTCGACATGGCCCGCCTGACCGCCGCGGCTCATGAGCGGCAAATTCCGATTGGCTTTGACTGCTCCCACTCGGCCGGAGCGGTCCCCCACCAGCTCCATGACTGGAAGACCGACTTCGCCTTCTGGTGCAATTACAAGTACCTGAACGGCGGTCCTGGCGCCGTCGGAAGCCTCTTCGTGCACCAGCGCCATTTCGGCCGGCTCCCGGGCCTCGCTGGCTGGTTTGGCTACCGAAAGGAGCGGCAGTTCGCCATGCTCCCGACCTTTGAGCAAGCGCCCACGGCGGGAGCCTGGCAGATTAGCACCCCGCCGGTCCTCGCCACCGCTCCGCTCCGAGGCTCACTCCGTCTCTTCCAGGAAGCCGGAATCGACCGGATTCGGGAGAAGTCTCTGCGCATGACCGACTACCTGATCTACTTGATCGAGACCCGGCTCACCGAGGCGCCCTACTGTTTCCAGATTGGCACACCACTAGATCCCGCCCGGCGGGGGGGACATGTGGCCCTGGAACACCCCGAGGCAGTCCGCATTGGCAAGGCGCTGAAAATGCTGGGCGTGATCCCGGACTTCCGACCACCCAACGTCATTCGCCTGGCGCCCGTCGCTCTGTACAACAGCTACACCGAGCTATGGCGCACTGTGGAGATCCTGCGCCAGATCATTGACCAACGGCTTTTCGAGCAGTACTCCGACCAGCCCGGGACGGTCTCGTAAGCGGGCATTTGAGGCCCGTTACGGAAGGAGGTCAGAAAGCCCATGCGCTTCCGCATTCGGGGTCTGCTCATGGCCGCCGCCGCATCTCAACTTGCCATGGGATTAATGGTCTATCTCTTCCCATCTTCCTTCTCAGGCCCCACGTACGACAATTTCCGCCCATACTTCCCTTTTCTCTCCTCGGGCCTCATGGCTGCGGGAGCGCTACTACTGCTGCTCGCACGTTCCTCCCTACCTGGCTGGCTGAGGCGGGCAATGGGGCTCGTATCCGCCATACCTCTCGCCATACTCGCATCCGCCGGCGCTCGCATGGGCATGGTCAGCAGTTCCGTGGCCTGGTCGGTCCTGGCGGTTGCCGTCGTAGTCGCCCCATGGCTACCGGTCGATCAGTCTGGGCGGTGGCGGCTGGGACTTCTGACGCTCGCCGTGACGGAGTTGGCTCTGAGCGGACTCATGCTGCTCAGACCACACGCCTTTACCTGGCTCGCCTCACCCCTGCCCGCTGGTATCGTGGGTCTGGTCGGGGCGGTCAGCCTCCTCCTGCTGCCGCTCCAGGCCCGGGGCTTCCGCCAGGCGCTCTTTGCCACGCTCGGGCTCCTCTTCCCGCTCTTTCTTTCCGGAAACGACTTGCAGCTCGGTCACTGGCACAGTCTCTCCGGCTGGATCGTTTGGGACCTGGCCCTGGTGGGTGTCATATGGAACAACCTCGCCCCAGGCCTTGCGGTCGCCCATGCGGCAGACGAGCCGGAGCTCACGCCCGACTCACCATCCGAAGTGGAACGCATGTTGGAACTGTGGTCCTGGTTCCTGGTTCTGGTGGTCCTTACGATCTCTGCGATCGGTCAGGAGGAGGTCGTCCTGGACCCGGTGATCATCCGCCTGTTCGCAGCGGGCGTCAGTGGCTACAACGCCGTCATGCACCTGGTCATGCCCCATGTCGGACGGAGCGATCACCGGGTGCTGGCCCATCTCGCCTTCCTCTCCCTGGCCTTCGGCTTCCTGGTCTCCGACGGCGGGCATCTGGGGATTATCCTCGGGGCCCTCATGGTGATCCCTCCCTTCATCGCCACACGTGTCCGCGGTGAGGTGGCCGGGTACGGTATGCTCGGCGGGATTCTCGTGACCCTGCTGGTGTTCGACACGCTCCACGGGCAGAGGGCGGGGCACGACTTCGCTTTTGCCTTTGGCGAGGCGGTGATTCAGCTCCTCGTCGTTGGGGCGGCTGGCACCATTGGCGTTCGCAGCGCAGCCCAGCAGCATGAGCTCGTCCGGGAACTCGGGAGCGCCCGTACCCAACTCCAGCGTCAGGTAGAACAGCAGGCGCTAATCACCCGCATTGGACTGGCGATCCGAAGCTCCCTCAACCTTCACGAGACCTTGGAGACCACGGTCAACGAACTGGGGCGGGCGCTGCAGGTGAGCCGGTGCTACATTCGACTGTCAACTCCAGCAGGCCTTACAGCCATACTGCACCAGTACATTTCGCCAGAAGTGGAGCCGTTAGACGAGCACCACCTCCCCCAGCTGGTCTTGGGTCCGGCAGTGGCCCGGGCCCGAGACGTGATCGCTGTGGATGACGTTCTCAAGCACGCTGACTGGCGTCAAATGGCTACGCTGGTCGGTGTTCGTTCGGTCCTGGCCGCTCCAATCCAGGCCGATGGCCGATTCCTCGGAACGATCGTCTTCCACCAGTGTAACGCACCGCGAGCATGGACCCGGCAGGAGATCCAGTTCCTCGAGGCAGTCGCCGGACAGGTTGGGGTGGCAATCGCCCATGCGGGCGCCCACCGGGACCTGGAGGAGCAGCACCGGGAGTTGCAGGCGGTCAACGCCAAACTCTCCACCCAAGCAGAGGAGTTGGAGACCCAGCGCGAAGCGCTCCAAGCACAGAACGAGGAGCTGGTTTCCCAAGGCAAACTGCTAGCGGCCCAAGCCCGCCAGCTTGCAGAAGCGCTAGATGCGGCTCGGACAGCGGAGGAGGCCCAAGCCCGGCTAATCGCCATTTTGGAGGCGACAACCGACTACGTCGGGATGACCGATCGCCATGGGCGGGTTCTGCACCTGAACACCGCCGCCCGCCACCTGCTGGGGGTCCCAGATCACGAGTCGCTGCACCTGACCATTCAGCAGATCTTTCCCCCGGGGTTCGTCAACGTGGTCGTTCGAAAGGCCATGCGCGAGGCCATGCGCAGGGGCCACTGGTCCGGTGAGGGAATGGTGCTGGACAAGACAGGCCGAGAGTTGCCGGTCTCCCTGGTCATCGTAGCTCAACGAGGCCAGACCGGCACGACCGACTTCTTCGCCACGATCGCACGGGACATATCGGCACAAAAAGCGTCGGAGGCAGCACTGCGGGAGAGCGAAGACCGCTTTCGGAGCGCCTTTGACAAGGCCCCAATCGGTATGGGTCTCGTCGATTCCAACGGCCACTGGATGCAGGTGAACCCCCCTCTCTGCGAGATGCTTGGCTACAGCGAGGGCGACCTGCTCGGGACCAATGCCCTGGACCTGATCCACCCCGAAGATGTTGCGAGGGCCGAGGCATACGCCGTGCAGATGCTCCGGGGCGAAATCCCTTCCTATCAAATGGAGCAGCGTTGGTTCCATCGATCCGGTCATACGGTCTGGACCCTGGTGAGCGCAGCGCTGGTGCGATCCCCAGAGCGAGGGGATTCGCTCGTGGTCCATATTCAGGACATCTCGGAGCGCAAGCAGGTGGAGAGCCAGCTTCTGCACCTGGCAAACTATGATCCGCTCACAGATCTGTTCAACCGACGCCGTTTTCAGGAGGAGTTGGAGGCCCACCTGGCCAACGCGATCCGGTACAACACCCAGGGCGCACTGCTATTCCTCGATCTGGATCAATTCAAGTACATTAACGACAGCCTGGGACACCAGGCCGGAGACCAGATGCTGAAGAGCCTGGCCTCGCTTCTGCGAAGGCTCCTGCGCAAAGGCGATTCAATCGCCCGCCTGGGAGGCGACGAGTTTGCCATTCTGCTCCCCCATGCTAACGCCAGTGAAGCGGAGGCAGTTGCCGGCAAAATCCTGGACGCCTTGCGGCACCATGTTGAAATGATCGATGGGCGCCCGATTGGGATTACCGGCAGCCTGGGGGTGGCCCTCTTCCCTGACCAAGGGAGGACCACCGAGGAACTCCTCTCCTTTGCGGACATGGCCATGTACAAGGTCAAGGAACGCGGGCGCAATACCTATGCCCTCTACTCGCCCGATGAGTCCACGCGTGAGAGGCTGGAGTCCAAGTTGACCTGGGAGCACCGAATCCGCCACGCCCTGGCCAACAATGGCTTTGTGCTCTACCAGCAGCCGATTCTCAACCTGCGGCGTGGAACCATTCGCCGATTCGAGGCCCTCTTGCGTATGAAAAACCCAGACGGCACCGTGACCCCTCCCGGTCAGTTCCTGCCTATCGCCGAACGGTTCGGCCTGATTCAGGATGTAGACCGTTGGGTGGTGCGCGAGGCGATTCATCAGATCGCTCGGCAGCAACAGAGCATGCCCGACTACTGCCTTGAGGTGAACGTCTCGGCGACATCGTTCGCCGACCCCGAACTCCTGCCCCTGATCAAGCGGGAGGTGGAGGCGACGGGCATCGACCCCTCGCATCTCGTGCTGGAAATCACCGAAACAGCCGCCGGTGCGGACACCGAGCTGGGGAGGACCTGGGTCAACACCTTGCGCGAACTGGGGTGCCGATTTGCCCTCGACGATTTCGGATCCGGGTTCTCCTCCTTCAGCTACTTGAAGCAGTTGCCCGTCGACTACCTCAAGATCGATGGCGGCTTCATTCGCAATCTGCCCCATAGCCCCGTGGACCAGGAGTTGGTGCGAGCGATGGTGCAGGTGGCCCGAGGGCTTGGGCGCATGACAATCGCCGAGTCCGTGGAAGACGGTGACACCCTCCTGCTGCTTCGCGATCTGGGCATCGACTATGCCCAGGGGTATCATATTGGTCGACCCGTACCTATGACCCCCTAAAGCAATCGGATACCTTATGGAAGGGCGTGACCGTATCTGGACGGCCACGCCCATTTCTATTGACACAAACTGGTCCACTTCATAGAATGAGTGAGTGCTCACTCACGCGACTCGCCCCTGATCATTTCGCCCCCATTGGGAAGGTGATTGCGTTCATGAAGCTCCGTCGTACCGTAGCCGCGACCCTGGTCTCGGTCTCGGTTCTCGCCGCCGTAACCAACCCCGCCCTCGCCACAGAGGCTCCCGCGGCGATCATTCTGCCCCCGGCCGAGGTTGCGTCCCCTGCTCCCGCGCCAGTGCTCACCCTTGACCAGGCCCTCACTCTGGCCGAGGCGAACAATCCGGGCCTGCGGCTGGCCAGCTACCAGCTCATAGCAACCCGTGCCACCGCCGCGGCTGCACCAGCCAATGCTGCCGCTGTCTCACCCGCTGTCTCCACGTTCCTTCAGGTTCAGTACGGTCTGACCGTCCCAGAGGAAGCGATCACTCCACAAGCCGCCGGTCAGCAGTCGGTCTACTCGTATGAGCAGGCGGTTGCCCAGTATTACAGTGCCCGCCAGCAGGTTCGGGCCGGGGCACTTCAGGCTTATGTGGAGTGGCAGAAGGCTGTCGCCCTCGTCGAGGCGCAACAGGCTGCTCTCGACCGGGTCCTGACCCAGGAGGGGCACGTGAAGACAGCCATTGCGGTAGGAACCGCCGCCCAGTACGATCTGCTGCAGATTCAGGCAGCCGTGGCTGGCCAACAGGCCGCTCTGATCGGCGCCCAGGCTATGGAGGCCGGGGCTCGCTACGGTCTGGAGCAGGTGATTGGTTCCCCCCTACTTCCGAACGCCCAACCGGCGCCAAACCAGATTCGCTCGGCCGATGTAACCCTCCCGACAGATCTCAACGCCTTGCTGGCGAAGGCCCTGACCAATCGGCCTGACCTGCGCGAGCAGTCAATGAACCTGGCTTCACGGCGTCTCCAGGCCGGCCTCTCAACCGCCGCCGCCGTCATGCAGCTACAGATCGTCGCCACACAGTATGAAATGGCCACGGCCCAGGCACGCATGGAGGTGCAGCAAGCACTCCTGTCAGCCCGGGGCGCCCTGGAGGAGCTGAAGGCGCGTGAGGCCGCCCTTGAGCCAGCGCGCGAGGCCCTGCGTCTCGCCGAACTCCGGCACGATGCGGGCCTGGCTACCCTGGTGGAGGTGCAAGGGGCATCGGCTGCCCTGCTCCAGGCTGAGGCCAGCCGCATTCAGGCCGCCGCCAACCTCTCCCTGCGGCTACTGCAGCTTCGCCAGGCCACTGGCGAGCTGTAAGGAGGGTCAGAATGGAGATCACCACCCGCGAACGGATCCTGGAAGCGGCGCTCCGGCTGTTCCACGAGCACGGGTTTCGCGGTGCCACTACCGCCGAAATCGCCCGCTCGGCTGGGATCGCTGAAGGTACCATCTACCGATACTTTAAGGATAAGAAGGAACTCTTTCTCGCCTGCGTCGATCCGGTGATCGAGGAAGCTGTCCGTCGGGAACTGGCCATTGTGGGGCCTGGGTCCCCCCGCGAGATCACACATCGCCGGATTATTGAGCGCTATCGGGTGATCAGGGAGAACCAGGCAGTCTTCCACATTCTCTTCACCGAGGCTCGCTACCACCCCGAAATCGCTCGCATGCTGTTGAACCAGATTGCCGCCAAGGTCTCCAGTGACGAGGCGGAGATCTTCCGGGAAGCGATAGCGAGGGGCGCCTTCCGCGACCTACCCAACCCGCTCATTCTGAGCGTGGGCATGACAGCGGCAATCTGGGCCATGGTTGCCGCTCAGGAACTCTCTGCCGACTGGCCTTCGGCGACCCCTCGCGCCGACCTGGAGAACGAGGTGGCAGACTTCTTCTGTAATGCCCTATTCCGTGATGAAAGCGTATAGAGGTGGAAGCATGCGCAAGCGATTGATCGCCCTGCTGGGGCTCCTCCTGGCCCTCTCCCTTACTGCCAGCACCGCGGGGGCAAACCCGCTCCTGGCGCCGACATTGCCCCGAACCCTCGCAATCAACCTGATCACTGACGATGGCCTCCCAGTCCCCAACGCCGAGATTCACCTGCTAACCCCGGGTACGACCGGGATCACAGTCGCACGCACCGATTCCGCTGGGCAGGCTAAGCTCTCCCTCCCCGACGGGTTCTCCTTCTGGCTCCGTATCTGGTCCGCTGGCAACGCCCTGATCGAGCGGGCCTATGTCCCCGCAACCGATGGCCCCACCCTTACACTCACCGCCTCCGCCTACACCACCACTCTCTCCGGCATCATTCGCGATGATCGCGGCATGCCAGTGACCGGCGCCACGGTAAAGCTCTACCAGACCGGACTGGGGCTAGAAGCGACCACCGTAACGGACGCCATGGGCTCCTATCGCTTTGGCAACGCCCGAGCCGGAAGCAACCACGTCATTCAGGTGGAGGCCAAGGGCTATCAGCCCATCTCCCAGGCCGTTGCAGCCCTGACCGCCGATCAGCTTAACCAGTTGGATCTCGACCTTACCCACGCCGGCGGGAGCGTCACCGGTGAGGTGCTCGACACGCGCACACTGCGTCCTCTGGGCAGCGTAACCGTTGAGTTGATCCTCAGCGGCTGGGGCGTGGTTGCGACCACCCAATCGGACACCACCGGGTTCTTCGCCCTGCAAGCACCCCCATCCGGCGACGGCACCTACCAGATCCGTCTCTCTCGCCCCTACTTTGAGACCACCACCAGCGCCCAGTTCAGCATGCCAGCAGGCGGCTGGGTCGACTTCAGTGGCGCCAACCGCTTCTCTGTCAACCGCCTCTACGCCAAGATCACCGGCAAGGTGTTCGACAGCGCCAATCAGCCCATGTCTGCCGTGGAGGTCCAGCTTCAGCGCCTCGACCTTGGCACCGTTGAGGTCGGCAAGACCGACTCCCGCGGCACGTACACCTTTGAGAACCTTGCTGCCGGCACCTACCGAGTCCGGGCCATGCCGACCGGCAGTCAAATTCGTGCCGATGGCGGCTGGCTCAACATCTCCGGCGGCCAGGAGGTCCAGTCCGATATCACGATCGATGCGGTCGAGGCCAAGACCTACGGCAGCGAGCGCCTGACCGGCAAGGTGGAGAACCACCTGGGCGACCCAGTTGCCAAGGCGACGGTCACGATCTCTCGCGGACAGGACACCTACACCGCCGCCACCGATGACCGCGGCAGCTACGATATCGAAGTTCCGGCCAACGTTCCCCTGCCCCGCAACGCCGACGACAACGATCCCGGCACCGGCTACCATGTGATCGTAACCGCACCCGGGTACCTGCCGAACGATCAGCCTGTCAGCACCGACGGCCAGCCGCCCTCACTCATCTCCGTACAGGCAGATGCCGACAACCGGGCGGACTTCATTCTGCGTCCCCAGCATGCGACGATCTCCGGCCGGGTTATGAATGTCTACGGTCAACCGGTCTCCGGTGCGCGAGTCGTACTGCTGCAGGAGGGTCTTAGCGTCAAGCCCGAGACGACAACCGACTCCTATGGCCGCTATCAGTTCGAAAAGCTCCCGGTCGGTAAGCAGGGGCGGTACGCCGTGGCCGTTGAGGATTCCCGGCATGTGAACGGGGCGATCAGTCCCAACGGGACGATCTATGACCCGGCTGCCCTCGACCCCGCCAACCCGCTCGTCCTTACGCTGGTTGCTCATCCCTCCACCACCCTGATCCAGGGTATCGTCCAGGCCGGAACAGAGCGAGCCGACTCCAAGGCCCAGGTGGTCGTGGTTGACACCAGCAATGGCGAGACCTTTGAGGGTACTGTCAACGAGAGCGGCTACTATCAGATCCGACTGCCTGCGAGCCCCGGCGCCCAGTACCTTGTGCGGGTGAAGAGCGGCAAGAACGCCGAAAACACCGCTCAAGACCCGGTCAACCCCGGTACCAACTACGGGGCCCAGGTGAATCTGACCACCCATGCTGCGTCTACCATTACCGGCCAGGTCCTCGCTGCAGACGGGCAACCACTCCCAGGCGCAGAGGTCTTCCTCTACGCAGAGGGCGCGGTAGGTGCCCAAGTGACAGCCCGCACCGACAGCACCGGCCGCTACCGGTTTGAGAACCTGACCCCCGGCCGGCGTTACGCCGTGCTGGCCGCCAACGGCCCGCTTGGCCTCAGCGGACTCGCACCGGGTGAGGCGGTTATCACCCCGCTGGTCGCCCTGCCCTCAGCCGAGGTGATCTGGGCGGATATCCAGACCAGCGCTCTCCCTTCTGTCACGCCAAACCCCTAGTCTGCGACCTGTCTGGCACTCCGTGGGAGGTACACGCATGAAGCGCTTCTATGCATGGGCGATGATTCCGTTGCTGGCCCTGTCCCTGTCTGGCTGCAGCCTTGGCGGTGCCCAGGGTGACGAACCGACGATTCAGCCGATCGCGGTTTCGGTCACTGAGGCACGCACCGGCAAGATCACGGCGACCAGCCAGGCGTCGGGCCAGCTTGAACCGATCCTCTCCGTCTACGTGACCGCCAAGGTTCCGGGCCGCGTGCTGAATGTCCACAAGCAAATGGGCGATCAGGTCAAGGAGGGAGACCTCCTGGTCGAACTGGAGGATCGCGACGTGGCCAACCAGTACGCCGCAGCCTCAGCACAGTTGGCCCAAGCAGAGGCCCAGCGGGCCGAGGCCCAGCGCCAGGCCGATCGGCTCGACCTGCTACTCAAGCAGGGCGCCGTCTCCAAGCAGCAGGCCGAGCAGATTCAGACCCAGTTGACCCTCGCCAACGCTGCCGTGCAGGCCGCTCGGGCCCAAGCCGACCTGGCTGGCGCCAACCTGGAACGCACCAGGATCACCGCTCCTGCCAGCGGCGTTCTGGCCAGCCGCACCGTCGAGCCCGGCTCCATGGTCGGCGCCGGCACCGCCGTCTTCCAGCTTGTCGATCTGAGCCAGGTCGTGGTCAACACGGGTGTGGCCGAGGCCGAGGTGAATTCGATCCAACCCGGCACCGAGGTGCCGGTTGTGGTCCCCGCCCTGAACCAGAGCTTTACCGGCAAGGTGGAGTCGATCAGCCCCAACATGGATAAGCAGAGCCGCTCCTTCAAGGTGCGGGTCCTCGTAGCCAACCCCAACGGCCTCCTCAAGGGCGGCATGTTCGCTGAAGTCAAGTTCCCGATCCAGGAGCAAGCCGGTGTCCTGATCCCCGTAGCCGCGGTAGTTGAGCGCTCAGGCGAGCCCTTTGTCTACGTGGTAGACGGGACAACGGCCAAGCAGGTCAATGTCACCGTGAAGGTCCGCTCCGAGGACACCGTCTCGGTGGAGGGGATCGAGGCGGGCGCCCAGGTTGTGGTCGCCGGCCAGAACCGGCTGTACGATGGCGCCCCGGTCAAACTGGGAGGGGGCACGGACCAGTGAAGAGTTGGGTCCGCTTCTCGCTAGAGCACCCAGTTCCCATGATCGTCTTCTACCTCGTGGCGATCGTGGTTGGCTTTGTCTCCCTGACCCGCCTCTCAATCGACCTGCTCCCCGCCATGGAGATCCCTTTGGCCGTGGTCTCCACCCGCTACGAGGGCGCCGGTCCGCAGGAGGTCGAGTCGCTGGTCTCCCGGCCCCTGGAAGAGATCATGGGCACGGTGGAAGGCGTCACCAAGGTCCGCTCTTCCAACTCCGAAGGCCAGTCGCTTGTAATCGTCGAGTTCGAGTATGGCACCGACATGGACCTCGCCACCCTCGCCATGCGTGAAAAGGTGGACCAGGTCAAGGGCTACTTCCCAGACGGGGTCGATAGCTCCAACGTCTTCAAGATCGACCCGCAGGCGATGCCCGTCCTGACCATCGGCCTGACCGGTCAGGACGATGTGATCGAGCTGAAGCGGCTCGCTGAAGATGTGATCAAGCCCCGCCTGGAGCGCCTTGACGGCGTCGCCTCGATCTCGATCAACGGCGGCACCGAGCGCGAGATCCAGGTGATCGTCGATCCCGGCCGGCTCCAAGCTGCTGGCCTCTCGATCAACCAGGTCGCCCAGGCGCTCGCCTACGAGAACCTGAATCTACCCGGCGGCCAGGTCAGCGAAGGCAGCGTCAACATGCTGGTCCGCACCATCGGCCAGTTCCAGTCGGTCGAGGAGATTCGCAACCTCCGGCTGGGCGCCGTAAAGCTTGGCGATGTGGCTGACGTGATCGACACCTATGCCGATATCACCTCGAAGGTCTGGCTCGACGGTAACACCGCTGTCTCGCTGAATATCCAGAAGCAGACCGGCGGCAACACCGTCGCCATTGCAGAGGCCGTCAAGGCCGAGCTGGCCCTGATTGAGAAGGAGTTGCCCGGGACCGTCAAGGCGACGATCCTGAGCGACCAGTCCCGCATGGTGCAGAGCTCGATCGACTCAATCGTGGACAGCGGCGTTCAGGGCGGCCTCCTGGCGGTCCTGATCCTGCTCTTCTTCCTGCGCCACTTCCGGGCGACCCTGGCCGTGGCGGTGTCGATCCCGATCTCCGTGATCACCACCTTTGGCCCGCTCTTCTTTGGCGGGGTGACAATGAACATCCTCTCCATGGGCGGCCTGTCGCTTGGCGTCGGAATGATGGTGGACAGTGCGATCGTGGTGCTGGAGAACATCTTCCGACACAAAGAGATGGGCAAGGACACCTTCAGCGCCGCGATGGACGGCACGTCCGAGGTCGCTCTGGCGGTTACCGCCTCCACCCTGACCTCGGTGGTCGTCTTCCTCCCGGTGATCTGGATCACCGGCCTGGCCCAGATCTACTTCAAGGAGTTGGCGCTCTCCGTCACCTTCTCCCTGCTGGTCTCGGTGGTCTCGGCGCTGACCGTGGTGCCGATCCTGGCCACCTGGCTGCTCAAGGAGAAGACCGGCCCTGTCAAGCCTCCGTCGAAGCTGTACGTCCGGATCGGCGGCTGGCTCGACCGGCTGGATGCGCTCTATGGCCGTATTCTCCACTGGGCGCTCGGCCACAAGTGGCAGGTGATCGTTATCGGGGTCAGCTCGCTGGCGCTGGCCGGCCTCTTCTACACCCAGATGGGCATGGAGTTCCTGCCCTCCTCCGACACAGGCGAGTTCCGGATCATGGTGAAGATGCCGCCAGGCACCCGCCTGGAGGAGACCGAGAAAGCGGTCACCACCGCCCTGAATCAGATCGATGAGATACCGGAACTGAAGCAGCTCTTTGTCAACGTCGGTGGTAGCCTCAATGCCTACGTAGATGCGGGCGCCCAGGCCAACGAGGGCTATATCGTCGCCAACGTCGGGCCTGTGACCGAGCGTAAACGTGGCCTGAGCGATATCATGGAGGATGCGCGTTCCCGAATCTTCCTGCCGGGCGCCCGGATCACCGTCGCCGCCAGCGGCATGATCGATATGGGCGGCGCCCCCGTTGAGGTGATCATCTCCGGCGACGATCTCAACGTCCTGGAGGAGCTCTCCGCCCAGGTCATGACCGAGGTCGCCCAGGTCCCCGGCATTCGCGAGCTGGAGTCCTCCATTGCGGAGGGACTGCCAGAGGTCCAGATCAAGGTGGACCGGGCCCGCGCTGCCACCTATGGCCTCAGCCCAAGCCAGATCGCCCAGTCGGTCCAGGCGGCGGTCAGGGGACAGGTGGTCACCCAGTACCGGGTCGGTGGCGAGGAGTACGATATTCGCCTGCAGGCCACCGAGGACGCCCGCAAGGACGTAATCGCCCTCGGCCAACTTCCGGTCGCCACCCCCATGGGCCAGACCGTTCCGTTGGGTCAGCTAGCTAACGTGATCCGGGGCGAAGGCCCGACCACGGTCGAGCGTGAGGACCAGGCCCGCGTGGTGCGCCTTAGCAGCCAGATCTACGACCGGGACCTCGGCAGCGTCATGACCGATATCAAGGCCCGCATGAGCACGCTCTCCCTTCCGAACGGATATCACATCAGCTACGGCGGCCAGAACGCGCAAATGGAAGATGCCTTCGGCGGCCTTACCCTGGCGCTCTCCTTCGCCATCGTCCTGGTTTACCTCGTCATGGCGGCCCAGTTCGAGTCCTTCCTCCACCCGTTCGTCATTCTCTTCACCATTCCGCTCTCGCTGGTTGGTGCGATCGGCGGCCTGGTGATCTCCGGGCGCAACCTGGACATCTCGGGCATGATCGGCATAATCCTGCTGGTCGGTATTGTCGTGAACAACGCAATCGTGTTGATCGACTATATCAACCAGTTGCGGCGAGAGGGCATGGACCGTGACGAGGCCGTGCGCAAGGCCGGCCCGACCCGTCTGCGGCCGGTGCTCATGACCACCCTGACCACCCTTCTGGGTCTGCTCCCGCTGGCGCTCGGCCTCTCCGAGGGCGCCGAAATGCAAGCGCCTATGGCCACGGTCGTGATCGGTGGCCTCGCCCTCTCGACCCTGCTGACCCTGATTGTAATCCCAGTCACCTACACCCTCATGGATGACTTCGTGCACTGGTTCGGCCGGAAGGTCCTCAAGACCGAGATCGCCACCATGTAGTGACAGCGAAAAACCGCCCTCCTGGCAATCCAGGGGGGCGGTTTCGTATCTCAGTTGCCGACACCGCAGGCGGGAGCGGGCGGCTCCCCGTTGGCCGGGAGCCCTTGCACCCGGTGCAGCGTCTCCAGGTGAGCAGCCTGGATTCGCCCAAGGGCGTGCAGAATCCCCCGCGCCTCCGGTTGGTAGACAGCCACCTGGTTCTTACCCCTACGCTTGGCGGTGTAGAGGGCCATGTCGGCCCAGCGGATCACATCGTCCGGCCGGGTCGGCTGGGTCAGGGAGACCAGACCAACACTGGCCGTGGGCTGGAACCGAAGGGCGCCATGGCAAAACAGGATCTCACTCAGCGCCTCCAGGAGCCGCCCGCCCATGGCAGAGGCATCTCGCCCGGCGCAGGCCTCCAGAACCACACCAAACTCATCGCCACCGAACCGGGCCAGGAAGCCGTGTTCTCCCAGCGCCCTCCGGGCCTGGTCGGCGATCTGAATCAGCAACCGGTCCCCGGCTGGGTGCCCCATTTGATCGTTCACCCACTTGAATCCGTCCAGGTCGAAGATCAGGACCGAGACGTGATTCGCCTTGCTGGCCCCCGCCACCGAGCTTCGAAGCCGCTCGTCCCAGGCTCGACGGTTTGGGAGACCTGTCAGCGGATCGGTCATGGCCTGGCGGCGCAGTTCCTCCTGGCGCTCAACGGCCAACAGGTAAGGTACGAGCCGCCGGGCCCAGTTGTCTAACGCCTGCAAGACCTGGGGAGAGAAGGTACCCTCACGCGTCCCGTAGAGCGTTAGCGTCCCGAAGCGATGGTCGCCCGAGCTGAGGGCCAGAGCCAGTTCCGATACAAAGGGGGGCGCATGCACCGCCGCCGCGCTCGGACAGGAGGAGACCTGCCCTGACTCCACCGCCTCGGTCTTAATGGTGACCAACGCACACGAGAAGATTCGTGCCAGTTCCATGCATATGTATGTAAGAACCTGTTCCGCCGGCTGGCATTGGAGCACCATGCCCCCGGTCAGGGTGATCAACTCATCGACCTCGCGCGCCCGCCGCTGATTCGTCAGGTCCCGCAGAATTACCAGCCACTCAGCCGGGGCTGTTTTCGGCACACTGACCGGGATCATCTCCACCGGAAATGTACTGCCATCGCAGCGCTGGTGCATAGACTCATGGGTCGTTAATTGCACCAGCTCGCCAGGGGCGGTCAGGTCCTGCAGAGTCAGGCTGCGAAGTTGCTCCAAGGAATAGCCGTACACCGCCTGCGCTGCTGTATCGGCATCCAAAATCCGATACTCTTCACCAATCAACAGGGTCATTTCTCGGGTTGTAGGTGTGTTCATTTGTTTAGGCTCTCCTCCATGTCCTCCATGACAAGGATGCGAAGGCAATCTCAGTCTAGCGTTGGTCTGACGCGTCCTTGCGTCTCGCCTGTGTTCTATGTATGGGAATTCCCTCATGAAAAGTTAAGCTGAAATCGTTATCTTTTCGACAAAAAGTGCAGCCCGCCCCCGGCAAGGCGCAAGAGGGCGGGCCGACAGGCTTAGATCAACGGCTTGAAAATATCGTAGTCGAACTGATCATAGGGAGGGGTAACCAGCTGCCGGCGGTTGTCGTACCGCTCAAAGCCGTAGCCGTCCGGGTTTGATCTCCGCCCGTTCTCCCGAAGCCAGCCGAACAGCCCGCGATAGGTCGCTTCAATCTGCTCGGCCCCGCCCTTCACCGTCGCCATGGCGTAGTTCTGGGCCGGGATTGTCAAAGGGACCATGCCCTCAGGTAGGTCGCCGAACGCCGTGACCTCTGTCGCGACCCAGTAGGTGTGGACACCGTTGAGACCATCGGTCAGTTGATCGCTCTCCAGGAAGAGACCGTAGAAAATGTTCGGGTCCACCTTGTGTGCGATCAACTCCAGCCGGCCCGTCAGGTCCAGCCAGGCCAACGGAACCCGGTGGCTCAACTCACTGCGACGCCCCACAACCTTGATTGCAACCAACTTCATCTCCCTGCCCGCTACCAACCTGATATCCATACACCGCTTCCTCCATTTCTTTGAGGCCCTATATCTACCGTAAACCTTCAACCTAGTTCAACCTCAAGCGAAATCCGCCAGGTGGTATAATCGAGCTATGTTAACCATTGCACAGTTCTCAGACCGCACGGGGATCTCCCCGAGTGCGCTCCGCTTCTATGAGCGGAAGGGGCTCCTGGTTCCGGCTAACCGGCTTGCCAACGGCTATCGCGTCTACACCCCGGAACAGGTGGATCAGGCGCTGCTGATCACCAGCCTGCGCGAGACCGGCGTCAGTGTTGCGGCGATCCGGGAGTTCATACGGGCAGATGCTGCCAAGCGCCAGGCCCTGCTGGACCAGTGGCGCCGGGAGGTAACGGCTCGGCTTCTCTCGATCCAAATGGCCGACCAGTTCCTGCAGGGATTTCAGCCCGACCAGCCACAGATTCACCTGCACCGGTGGGCGGAGCCATCGGTGCTACTCTGGTTTCCGGCATCGGCTGCGCCTGGCCCGCTGCCCTTTGGTCAGGCCATCGCTGAACGGCAGAAGCAGTTGGAGCGAGCAAATGTTGCGATCCTGGGAGGAGGTTTCGCCCGCACCATCGACATTGTTGATGGTGCCCTGCATGGCGAGGTGGGCTTCCGGGTGAAACCAGCCCGCCGATACCCGGCAGATGCCCGGGCTGAAGCGGTCCCGCCCACCCTGTTTGCCACCCTCACCTGCGCGGTAGATGACGAGAAGAGTGCCCACCGGGTCTTTCGCTTCCTTGCCTCCTTTGGCTTCAAGCCCAGCGGCCTGCACCTGGAGCGCTACCTACCGCTAGAGCCCGATCGCTACCAACTCATGATCGCCGTGGCTCCAGGGTAGGAATCGGGTTGACCTATTCTTGCCGCACGAAGTAGTCACAATGCCGGAACACGAGAGCACCCTTCGGCGTCTAAACTCTTTGTCGGTGTTGTTCCAACCCACTACTCGTCAACCCCTGCGACAGCGAAGTGAGGTGCCTATGTCGACCTCCTACAAGTCCCTCTTCACGTTCCTGGCCCGGTATAAGTGGCGCTACCTGTTGGGTGTGCTGGCGCTCCTGGGAACCGACCTCTTCCAGCAAGTCATGCCCCGCGTGCTCGGCAACTTCGTGCAGGACCTGAGGGATGGCACCCTCGACACCCAAGGCATCTACCAGTATCTCGGCCTCATTCTAGGCGCCGCACTGATCATTGCGGTCCTGCGGTATGTCTGGCGGATCTATGTCTTCGGCACCGCCCGCTTGGTGGAGCGCGACCTCCGGGCCGACCTGTTCGCCCACCTGGAGCGGCTCTCCGCCTCCTTCTTCCACCGGCACAAGACCGGCGACCTCATGGCCATGGCGACCAACGACCTCCAGGCCGTGCGGGGCTTCGCTGGCGAAGGTGTCCTCATGACCGCCGACGGAATCGGCATGACCCTCTTCACCCTGATCGCCATGGTCTATTCGATCGGCTGGAAGCTCTCCCTCTGGGCGCTTCTGCCCCTGCCCCTCCTGGCTCTGGCGATCATGCTGACCGGCAAGTTGATCTTCGCCCGGTCCCGCGCCGTGCAAGACGGCTTCGCCAAGCTCTCCGACCTCGTCCAGGAGAATATCTCCGGTGTGCGGGTAATCAAGGCCTACAGCCAGGAGCCCGCCGAGGAGGCGAAGTTCGAGTCGGCCAACCGGGAGTACATTAAGCGGTTCATGTCCATGGCCCAGGTGAACGGCATCTTCGACCCCCTGATCAACCTCTTCGCCGGCCTCTGTTTCGTCTTCGCCATCGCTGTGCCCGGTCGGGCCGTGCTGCGGGGCGAGATCGAACTCGGCGACTTCGTCTCCCTCAGCGTCTACATTGGCATGTTGATCTGGCCGATGATCGCCATGGGCTGGGTTGTCAACCTGATCCAGCGTGGCTTCGCCGCCTTCTCACGCATTAAGGAAGTGCTCATGGAGCAGCCAGAGGTGGTAGACGGACCCCAGACCACCCTCCCGGCTAATGGCACCATTCGCGGTCAGATCGAGATCCGTGACCTGACCTTCCAGTACGTGAACCAGAACCGTCCGGCGCTGAACCAGATCAGCCTTTCAATCGCTCCAGGGCAGACCATGGGCATTCTCGGCCGGACCGGTTCCGGCAAGTCCACCCTGGTCTCCCTCCTCGCCCGGGTCTTCAACCCGCCGCGCGGGACCGTATTTATCGATGGAGTCGATGTCCTCGACCTCCCGCTGGAGATGGTCCGCAAGGCGATCGCCTTCGTGCCGCAGGAGTCCTTCCTCTTCTCCCGGACCGTGGGCGAGAACATTGGGTTCGCCCCCGGCGACTGGACCATGGAGCACGTGCAGGGGGCAGCCCGCACCGCCCAGGTGGAGCAGGATATCCTGGAGTTCCTGCCCCAGGGCTACGAGACCATGGTCGGCGAGCGCGGCGTCACCCTGTCGGGCGGCCAGCGCCAGCGGGTTGGTCTCTCCCGGGCGGTCCTGAAGGAGGCGCCAATCCTGGTCCTGGACGACTGCCTCTCGGCGGTTGATACATCTACCGAACAGCGGATCCTGAACGGCCTGCGCCCTGTCATGGCCGACCGGACCACGATCGTCATCTCTCACCGGGTTGCTGCGGTAAAGGCCGCCGACCTGATCATTGTCCTCGAACATGGTCAGATTGTGGAGTCTGGAACCCACGAGCAGTTGGTAGACCTGGGCGGGCGGTACTTCCGCACCTTCCAGCGGCAGCAGCTCGAAGAGGCGATCGCCAACCTCGACTGACATACACAGGAGGGTACTATGGCGGACTTCCGTGAAGAAGAGGACCTTGGGAAAGTATACGACTCAAAGCTCATGGCCCGGCTCCTCTCCTATGCCAAGCCCCACTGGAAAGCGCTGCTGGTCTGCATTATCATGCTGGCCATGGCGGTCGGGCTGCAGTTGGGGCAGAGCTACCTGATCAACAAGGTCGCGATCGATACCTATATCAGCACCGGTTTGAATACGCCTGAGGCGCAGGAAGGGATTCTGCGCATTGCCTACCTCCTCGCCGGGCTGCTGGTGCTCAACTTCATCATCTCCTATGGCGAGGTGCTCCTGCTCCAGTTCACCGGCCAGAAGATCATCTACGCCATTCGGCAGCAGATCTTCAACCATCTGCAGCGGCTGCATTTGCAGTACTTTGACATGAACCCGGCTGGCCGACTCGTCACCCGTGTGACCAACGACACCGAGACGCTGAATGAAATGTACACCAGCGTGCTGGTCAACCTCTTCCGCGACCTCTTCGTGTTGATCGGCGTCACGGTGATCATGCTCCAGACCAACCTGAAACTGGCTGGGATCAGCCTCCTGCTGGTGCCGGTCCTCGCCTACGTGACCCGGTATGTGGCGGTCAAGGCGCGCGATGCCTGGCGGGAGGTCCGCCTCCGGCTGGCCCGGATCAACGCCTTCCTGGCCGAGCATATCAACGGCATGAAGGTCGTGCAGCTCTTCGCCCGTGAGACGAAGACCTACGCCGAGTTCAAGAAGGAGAACGACGACTACAACGACGCCTCCTGGCAGCAGCTCATGGTCTGGGCGGTCTTCCGCCCGATCCTCGACCTGCTGGTCAATATCACCCTGGCGATGATCCTCTGGTACGGTGGGATCAGCTCCCTCTCCGGTGCGATCTCGGCCGGTACGCTGGTCCTCTTCGTCTCCCTCGCCCGGCAGTTCTTCGAGCCGATCATGCAGATCGCTGAGAAGTTCAACATTCTGCAGAGCGCCATGGCGTCGTCGGAGCGGCTCTTCACCCTGCTGGACACCGAGCCGAAGATCGTGGACCCGGTGAACCCGAAGCCGCTGGGCGCCGTGACCGGCCAGGTGGAGTTCAAGAACGTCTGGTTCGCCTACAACGGCGAGGAGTGGGTCCTGAAGGATCTCTCCTTTGAGGCAAAGCCGGGTCAGACCGTAGCCTTTGTGGGCCACACCGGCGCTGGCAAGTCGTCGATTATCAACCTGTTGACCCGCTTCTACGATGTGCAGAAGGGGCAGGTGCTGATTAACGGGGTCGATGTGAAGGAGACGACGACCGCCGAACTGCGGCGGGCGATCGGCCTGGTGGCGCAGGATGTCTTCCTCTTCACCGGCGATATCAAGTCGAACATTCGTCTGGGCAACGAGTCGATCAGCGATGAGAAGCTGAAGGAAGCGGCTCAGGCGGTCGGGGCCGATGAGTTCATTGACTCCCTGACCCACGGCTACGACGAAGAGGTGGTGGAGCGTGGGGCGACCCTCTCCGCCGGGCAGCGGCAGTTGATCTCCTTCGCTCGAGCCCTCGCCTTCGACCCACCGATCCTGGTGCTCGACGAGGCGACCGCCTCGGTCGACTCGGAGACGGAGGCGGTGATTCAGCGGGCGTTGAAGCGGTTGACCGCCGGGCGCACCACCTTTATCGTGGCGCACCGGCTCTCCACGATCCAGCACGCTGACCAGATTATCGTCATGCACAAGGGGCGGATCCACGAGAAGGGGACCCACGAGGAGTTGCTGGCGAAGCAAGGGCTCTACCACAAGCTCTGGCGGCTCCAGTTCGAGGAGCAGCGTGAGGAGCAGGAGGATCAGGCCTTCTTGCAGGCGGCCCCGGCACATGCCGATTAGGTACAAAACGGTTGAGCCTGCCCAATCTGGGCAGGCTCTTCTGCTTATCGCGCCAATGTCTCGGGCAATCGCGGCTATGTCCTGGGCAATCACACCAGTGTCTGGGGCCATGGCGCCGGTAGCACGGACCACCACGCCAATGTCTCGGGCCATCGCGCCAATGTCTGGGGCCATGGCGCCGGTAGCACGGACCACCACGCCAATGTCTCGGACCATCGCGCCAATGTCTCGGGCCACCACGCCAATGTCTTGGACCACCACGCCAATGTGTGGGACCTTCTTAGGGCCGGGGCGGATACTGCTGCTGCGGATACTGCGGTGGTTGCTGGGGCCACCCCTGGTTCGGGCCGAACCGGGCCTCCAGGTCCCGCACCCGCTGCTGAATCGGCCAATCGGAAAGGGCGAGGTAGAAGATAAAAATGATGTTCGCAATCGGCACCAGTAGGAGCAGGCTCAACGCGCCTGAGTACCCAGCCTTCTTGCAGATCATCCAGTACGGGAAGATGCCAATGAAAATGATTACGGCGAAAACCAGAAGGAAGAAGCCGGCACCGAGACCAAGGATCGCACCATCGTTCATGAAGACCCCTCCTTCGCACCCTCCAATTGGGACCCAGACTTAGCTTTCCATACATTGAACCAATTCTCCTCTCCCGAGGGAACCGGTTTCGCCCAATTGCGTCCAATGAGGGAGGGCACCCGCGAGGAGGACTAGAGAAAATGCAGTACCGCAAAGTCGCTGCCGGGTTAGCGATCCTCTTGTTGCTGGCCACCGGTTGTAGCAAGGGCCAGGCTCCACCCGACGGGACCGAAGCCGAGACGAACCATCAGGCAACCAGAAGCAGCCCCGGCTCTCAGCCTGCGAACCCAGGCAACCCCCAGGAGACCCCCACTCCGGTGCGGATCGACCGGGCCTGGTACAGCCTGAAAGTCACGCAACCCACCGGCGAGTACCTTGCAGACCACCTCCCCCTCCCCTCCCTCGCCGGTACGGTGCCCGTCCAACCCTTCACCCTGAATGTGCAGCTAACCCCGTGGCCCGACCCCGAATGGTTCTCCCAGGTTGAGGTCCAGGGTGTGATCACGAGTCAGCCGAACCCGTTCCTGCTTGGGCAGGGCATCCTCTCCCTCGATTTCCCCGAGGGAACAGCCGAGCAAGTACTGTCCGTCACCCTTCCCAACGTGAATGGGGAGGAGTCGGTCACCTACCGCCTGGAGCGGCGGGAGTTGCCCACCATGACCATGGAGATCCATACCGGCACGGACTGGGTGCCGGTCTCCCCGGCCCAGGCATACCAGGCGGAGCATCCCATGCTGCGCTTCACCTTTGACCAGCCCGTGAACAAGGTGAGTGTGAACGAGGCGCTAAAGAGCCCTGTCTGGCCCTACGACGCCAAGGTGGAGTTGAACTGGCGCTGGGCCGATGACCAGACGGTCCTGGTCGACCTGAAGACGTTTCCCCCTGCCCTGGCCTGGAGCTTCACCGGCGTGCGGACCGTCAGTGGCCTACCCCTGACTGCATCGGTTCCGGCAGTCCATATCGCCCAGCCGGCCCAGTTGATCGCGATTGACCCCATCAACCAAAGTGAACGGGTGATCGGTACGGTCCCCGTGGAGTTGACCGCCGGCGGCGTTAGCCCGAGCGGCCAGCACCTCCTCCTCCACGGGGACTGGGTACGGGTGAGTGGCATGGACTGGTCGGAGGGCGTCTCCTGGCTCTACCCGCTCAACGGTGCAGAGCCTCAGCGGCTGGAGCGCGCCGCCGCCGGCATTACCTTCTTCCCGCTGACAAGCGATTCCCCGGTGACCGTTGAGCGGACCACCGGCCAGGCCCACGCCCTCTCCCCCGATCGGACCCTGATCGCCAAGCTGTACGATGAAGACTTCGGCACGACCGAAGAGCCCGGTTGGCTCTATGCCCACGACCTGGTGATTCAGGACCTGGAGGGCAAGCGGGTCCAGGTGATCCGCAATGTCATGAAGCTCTTTGCGCCACCGAAGGAGTACCCGCTGCGCCCCACCCTGGTCTGGTCGCCAGACGGCAAGCGGATCGCCACCCTGACCGATGAGCCCGGGCGCGGCGGTGCGATCCTGGTCATTGACCTGGAGAGCCGGGAGATCAAGCGGGTCGCCACGCTCCCAGCCGATGGCCCCCCAGCCACCACCTACGACCTCGCGTGGAATGGCGACCGCTTCATTGTCGGCCGGTCGGTGCTGGACAGCGGTGGCAACCTGCTCATGACCTTGCCGGGCAGCGGTAGCTTCAGCCCCGACGGCAAGTGGATCCAGGTCCGGGTGCCTGTGCCGGATCACCACGACCCGTCCTGGGGGGAGATCGGCCTCGCCCCGCTGGAGGGCGGCGACGTGCAGATGCTCGGTGAGGGAATGCCAGTCGGCTGGCTGCCCAGCGGTGAGTTGCTGATCATTCGCTGGCCGGACTGGCGCCACCGGTACATGCCCCTGGGGATCTAACAGAAGGACCGGCTGCCGATACGGCGGGCCGGTCCTTTCGCTTAGCCTTTCTTGAGCAGCGGCTGCACAAGGGCCAGGACCTCCTCCGGCGTTCCCCGGGTGAGGGCCTCTTGCGCTACCGCCTGCGCCTCCACGTAGTTTGTCCCCCGCACCAGCCGGCGGATCTGCGCCAGCAGCGAGGGCGACATGGAGAGTTCGTCGATCCCGAGGCCGAGCAGGAGCATGGCGCCAGCGGGCAGGCCGCCCATTTCGCCGCAGACCCCCACCCACTTGCCGGCGCTGTGGGCCTCCTGGATCACCTGGTTGATCAGGCTGAGCACCGCCGGATGATACGGCTGGTACATGCCCGCCAGGTCCCGGTTGCCGCGATCCACCGCCAGGGTGTACTGGACAAGATCGTTGGTGCCGATCGAGAAGAAGTCGACCTCCTTCGCCAGGTGGCCCGCCAGCAACGCGGCAGATGGGATCTCGATCATGATCCCGACCTCGGGGTTCGGCTCATGGGCGATGCCCTCGGCGGTCAGCGACTGCCTGGCCTGGTCGAGGGCAGCCTTGGCCTGCCGCAGGTCGTCGAGCCCGCCGACCATGGGGAACATGACCGCCAGCTTCCCGTGTACGCCCGCCCGCAGGAGCGCCCGCAGTTGGGCCTGGAACAGCTCGGGCCGCCGGAAGCAGAGGCGGAGGGCACGGACACCCAGAAACGGGTTCTCCTCCTTGGGCAGCCCCAGGTAGGGCGCCTCCTTGTCCCCGCCAATGTCCAACGTCCGAATGATCACCCGCCTGCCGCCCGCCGCCCTGAGCGCTGCGGCGTACGCCTGGTACTGCTCCTCCTCGTCGGGAGCGGCGTCCCTGCCGAGGAAGAGGAACTCGCTGCGCAGAAGACCGATCGCCTCGGCCCCCCTCTCCATGGCCAGGGCCACCTCGTCCGGGCGGCCGGCGTTGGCCGCCAGCTCAACCCGGTGGCCGTCGGGCGTCTCGGCGTGAAGGCCCACCTCCGCCCGGTCTCGCTCGGCCTGGGCGGCGGCCTCCTCCATGCGGAGGCGGAACTGGTCCCGTGTCACGGAAGAGGGATCGATCACCACCTCGCCACTGGCGCCATCCACCACGATTGTCTGGTCGTCTTTGGCTGCACTTAACACCCCGGCCACGCCCACGACGGCGGGAACCCCCCAGGAGCGGGCCAGGATCGATGTATGCGAGGTCGGCCCGCCCTGCTCGGTCACGAGACCCAGCAAGAGCGACCGGTCCAGGCCAAGGGTGTCGGTGGGGGCAAGGTCCTTCGCCACCACCACCACGGGCCGGGTCAGTTTCAGCCCAACGGTGCGCCCGCTGAGTGCGGCGAGCAGCCGGCGGCCCACGTCGCGCACATCGGCCGCCCGCTCCCGCAGGTACTCGTCTGGCAGGGAGGAGAGCAGGGCCGCGAACTGCTCCGTGGCACCGGTAACGGCGGCATCGGCCGAGGTACCACCCGCCACACTGCCCTCGACCATGGCCCGGAGTTCGGGGTCCTGGAGCATCATGAGGTGGGCCTGAAGGATCTCCTTGCCTTGGGCGTCCGCCTTTTCGGCCAGGTTGTTCAGCTCACGCTCCACCTGCTGCAGGGCTGCCTCGAAGCGGGCCCGCTCCTGCTCCGGTGAGCCAGCGATTACTGCTGAGTGGCCGGCTGCGGCCTCCGGGCGGTAGACACGCATGGCGCCCATTGCAATCCCGGCAGATGCCGCCACCCCCGAAAAGCGCTGCTCACTCACCGAAGCCACCCTCAATCAGAGCTGCCAGCGCGGCGAGCGCTTCATCGGCCTGGGGTCCTTCGCTGCGAATGGTCAGCGTATCGCCCTTCGCAGCGCCGAGCCCAAGAATGGAGAGCAAGGAGCGAGCGTTCACCTCACGCTCCCCCTTCTTCACGAACACCTCAGTGCCGGGGTACTTCTGCACGGTCTGCACAAAAACCGCCGCCGGTCGGGCGTGCATGCCGCTGGCGTTGGTCAGTGTAAACGTCTTCTCCGCCATGATCCAACCACTCCTCTGTCCGTCTTTGCCGCGCCTTGTGCTCCTGCTTCTTCGCGGTGCAGGGCGCATCCTCCATGGTGGCAAAAGCATTCTTGCCTAGTTTGCTTCATTGGGCGTAAGCTACTCTCATAAGACTGGGCAATTTAGGAGGCAACCAGATGATCAGCCTGACGATCGACCCGGAACTGAGCGAGCGGGTGCCCTTTCTCCGGCTGGGCGCTCTTCTGGTCGAGGGCGTGCACGGTGGGCCAGCCACGCCGGAGTTGAGCGCCCTGATTGAGGCCACCGTCGCGCAGAGCATGGCCTCTATTCAGTTAGATGAGATCAGTGGCCTGCCGGGTGTGGCTGGTTGGCGCAAAGTGATCCGAGCCCTGGGCACCGACCCGACACGGTACCGGGTCTCCCCAGAGCGGCTGCTCCGGCGGGTAGTCAAGGGCGACGGCCTTCCCCAGGTCAACCTGCTGGTGGATCTGGTCAATATCTGGTCGGTGGTGACCGCCCTGCCGATCGGCCTCTATGACTCGGACAGGCTGGTGGGCACGGCGCTCGCCTTTGGGGCCGGGCGGCCGGGGGAGCAGTATTTGACCCTGACCGGCAGCGAGTTGGAGACGGCGGGGAAGCCAGTCCTGCGCGATTCAGCGGGGCCGTGTGGCTCGCCACTGACCGATTCGGAGCGGACCGCGACCCACGCCGGCACCACCCGGTGCACCGCCGTGCTCTACATTCCACCCTTTTATGACGATGATGAGTTCAGCCGGAACATGGAACTCCTGGCCGATTGGATGCGCCACTTCGCCGGCGGCAAGGTGGTCCAGCGGCTGGTCACAGCGGGATAGAAAAACGGGAGGCGACAGTCGTGCTGTCTCCTCCCGTTTGGTTTGGCTTCCTTAGTGCTTGAGCCGGGGGTCCAGGGCGTCGCGCAGGCCGTCGCCCAGGAAGTTGAAGGCCAGGACGGTCATGGCGAGGATCAGGCTCGGACCCACGAGAAGCGCCGGCTGGGAGTAGACCAGGGTGGCCATTTCGCTCACCATAGAGCCCCAGGAGGGGTAGGGCGGACGAATGCCGATCCCCAGGAAGCTGAGGGCGGACTCCGACAGAATCACGCCCGCCAGCGACAGCGTAGCGCTGACCAGAACCGGGCTCAAAATGTTCGGCAGCAGGTGGCGAATGATAATCCGCCGGTCGACGCTGCCCAGGGACTTGGCTGCCTGGACAAACTCCGCCTCCTTCAAGGCGAGAACCTGTCCTCGGACTAATCGTGCCATGCCGGGCCATGCGACAATGCCAAGGGCGATGAACAGATTGGAGATACCTGGCCCCCGGATGCCCATGATCAGAATGGCCAGCAGCAGGTCGGGGAAGGCGAACATCATGTCGGTCAGCCGGCTGATCAGCATGTCGATCCAGCCGCCGTAGTACCCGGCGAGAGCGCCCAGGGTAATGCCCACCACGATTGCGATTGCGAGCACGACGAAGGCGACCGACATCGAGACGCGCGTCCCGTAGATCATGCGGCTCAGGATATCCCGTCCCAGCGTGTCCGTACCCAGCCAGTAGCCGGGGGTCAGCGGGTTGAGCTTGACCACATCATAATTCTGCAGATCATACGGATGGGGTGCAAGTTGATCGGCGAAGATCGCAACAAAGACCAACCCGAGAATATAGATCAGGCTGATCATGGCCACAGGCTTCCGCAGAAGGCGACGCCCCGCAGCCTGCCAGTGGCTGGGGCTGGCGGGCTGAGTTGGCTTCGTCTCCTGCGCCGCACTGGGTTCAGGCAGCTTGGCAGTGTTCTGGCTCATCGCGCCACCTCCCTAGGAATACCGAATGCGTGGATCAACGACACCGTACATGAGGTCCACCAGGAGGTTGATCACCACGAAGATCGTTGCCACCAGCATGACCGAGGCCTGAATAACCGGGTAGTCACGCTGGAAGATCGACTGCAGGCTAATCCGGCCGATTCCGGGAATCCCGAAGATCTGCTCGGTAATGAAGGCGCCGGTCAACAGGGTGCCCAGCGTTGTGCCCAGGACCGTCATGACGGGGATCATGGCGTTCTTGACCGCATGCTTCAACACAACCCGCCCACCCGAGAGACCCTTGGCGCGGGCCGTCCGGACATAATCCTGGTTCAGTACGTCCAGCATGGCGGACCGGGTGATTCGGGCGACCAGGGCTGCGGAGCGGGTGCCGAGAACGATCGCCGGGAGCACATAGTGCTTGGGCTCACCCCAACCGATCGCCGGCAGCCATCTGAGATAGACGGCGAAGAGGTACATGAGGGCAAGCGCCTCAACGAAGACCGGCAGCGAGACACCGACGATCGCCAAGAGCATGGAGAGATGGTCGATAAACTTGCCGCGATTGACACCTGCCAGGATTCCCAGGACCAGTCCGGTGCCCCAAGCGAAGAGTGTAGCGGCGGCGCCGAGCTTTAGTGTCACCACGAAAGCCTTGCCCAGCATGTCGGCGACCGGGCGCCCCTGGTACGAGTAGGACATGCCGAGGTCGCCCCGCGCAGCCCCGCTAAGGAACCGCCAGTACTGGACGAGCGGTGGCTTGTCCAGGCCGTATTGAGCCTTTAGGGCCTCAACCTGCTCAGCCTTGGCGCGCTCTCCCAACATCATAGTGACGGGGTCACCGGGCGCAGTGAAGCCCATGAAGAAGGTGATCGCCGAGATAACGATTAGTGTCGGGATCAGGGCCAGGAGACGTCTTACTACATAAGCGACCAGAGCATTCACCCCATTTCGACGTTGCGCCGAAAGGCACTACCGGGGACCGCCTGTGGCGGTCCCCGATAAATCTACCACGTACCAGCTTACTCCACCGTGACGGTGTTCAGGGGCAGGACGCCCATGGAGTTGTAGCTGAAGCCCTTGACGGTCGGGCGGATAAGGAAGATGTTCTTCGGGTAGGTCAGCGGAGTCCAGGCGCCGTCGGAGATCGCAAACTGCTCAGCCTTGGCGTACTCGGCCATACGCTCCGGCCCGTTCGGCATGACGTCGGCCTTCTCGACCATGGCGTCAAACTCAGGGTTGGCGTAGCCGTAGCGGTTGTACGGGGCCTTGGAGTGCAGCAGCAGGCTCAGGAAGTTCTGGGGATCGGGGTAGTCAGCAGACCAGCCGAGGTAGAAGGACTCGAGCTCGGTCTTCTGGCGGGAAGCGGCCAGCAGGGCGCTCCACTCCATGGGCTCGATGTTGACCTTCAGGCCCAGGTTGGTGGTCAGCTGGCTCTGAATGAACTCGGCCAGGCGCTGGGTCACCTCGTCCTGCGCACGGTAGGTGATCGTGAACTCCAGGCCCTCATAGCCGGACTTCTTCAGGTAGTCCTTGGCCTTGTCGACGTTGTACTCAACCTTCTGGATCTTGGCGCCGTTGGCACCGGAAATGGTGTCAGGCAGGACGCCGTAGGCCGGCAGGTGGGTGTCGTTCCAGACAACCTTGACCAGCTGCTCCTTGTTGATCGCGTGGGCAACCGCAAGGCGGAAGTCCTTGTTCTTGGCGGCCTCGAGCACGATCTGGTTCAGGGCCAGGTAGTTGACACGGGCGCCAGCCCACTCAAGCAGGTGCTTGCTCAGCTCGGGGTCGGCCTTCAGGGTCGGGTAGTCAGCACCAGCAACCTCGTTCACGTCGATCTGGCCAGCGCGGTAGGCGGCCAGGCGGGCCTGCGGCGAGGAGATCACGGGCATCTCAACGGTCGCAACCTTGGCCTTCTCACCAGCGTAGTTGGCGTTGGCCTTCAGGACAACCATGCTGCCCTCGGTGTAGCTATCCATGGTGAAGGGGCCGGCGCCGATCGCCTTGGCAACGTTCTCGGGAGCGGCACCCAGGGGGGCATCATCCGGGAAGGACTTGCCGACAACGAAGCCGGTCGGGTAGGTCAGCTTCATGACGAAGAAGGGCTTCGGCTTGTCGATCACGAGGACCAGGGTCTTGTCGTCCTTGACGGTGATCGAAGGATCGTTCTTGAGGGCCTCGAAAGCCTCCATGACCTTCTTGGTGTGGTCGGCCTCGGAGATCTTGTTGTCCTTCAGCTGAGCGTCCAGCTCATCCTTGGCGGCCATGAACTTCTGGGCGCCAGCGATATCGTCCAGGTAGGAGACACCGGTGGGGGAGCCCACGCCCGGATGGAAGTTGCGGAGAATGGAGCGCTTGAAGTCCGCCGCGGTCACCGGGGTGCCGTCGGAGAACTTGGCGTCAGCCTTCAGGGTGAAGGTGTAGGTCAGGCCGTCGGCGCTGACATCGAACTTCTCAGCCAGGTCGGGAATAACGCCGCCCTTGGTGTCGAAGGTGACCAGACCAGAGAATACGTTCTGGAGGATCTGGTTGGTGGACACGTCAGTTACCATGGCCGGGTCGAACGTGGTCGGCTTGTCGGTCAGGTAGTACTTCAGGGTGCCCTTCGGACCCTGGTTAGCGGGAGCAGCCGTCTCACCGCCAGTTGTATTGCTGCTGGTGTTGTTGGGAGCCGGATCGCTCTTGGAACCGGAGCAAGCGGTCAGGAACAGGGACAGCGCCAGCATGAGCGCAAAGGCAAACCGCATCCGCTTCAATGTGTGACCCTCCATTTTTGTCTCTTGTCTGTGGTGAAAATCTTCTCGAACTGGGACACGTGGTCGGCGTTCAAAGACCCTCACCACCTCCACACTTTTGTCTATACCCTACCTAAGGGCTCCAGAGGATCTTAGGACGCATTGATTCGCTTTGCTCATGGTTTTTCCTCTTGGATTTTTCGGTTGGATGACATTTTTGTTACACCTTCATTTGGAGCCTTGACAAAATGCGCGTAAGCTGCCCGCCAAAAGATGCGGGCAGCCTCTCTTTATGCGCCCCCTCTGGTAGCCATGACCCTTAATCGGCGGGCGATTTCCGCGACTCTCTCAGTCTCGCCCTCCAAGGTGACAGTGACCTGGGGGAACTCCCACTGGCGCCAGCGGTGCACCCCGGCGGTCAGACTCGCCCGCCAGCCGTCGCCGGCGATCTGGTGCAGGCCCTGGGCAACCCCGCCCAGCAACTCCAGGTAGCTCCGCATGGTCTGTAGGTCTGTGCCCCGCAGGTCCAGCTCCATGGCTATCCCCCCGCCACAGGCGGGAAGATCGCCATGTCCGGATTGGCGGGCAGCGGGGTCTCAAGCCCTTGCAAGTCCCGGATCGAGCGGCCCGACAGAAAGACCTGCACGTGGGGCAGGAGCGCCTGGCCGTCGGGGGTGAGTAGCTGCCCGTCTAGCCCGGGGTAGGCGGCGACGAGCCGCCGGAGAATCGCCCCGACCGGTTCCCCCTCCACCGCCGGCAGGTCGACAGACTTGCCGCCTACCGGCGGGCGGAGGGTGGCGTAGAGACGAATCAGCATTTGCTAGACGATCTCCAGTTCCTTCAGCTTCGCCTCGGGCACGACACCGTTGACCCAGCCGCGGACACTGTAGTAGTCCTTCAGCATCTGGTCCAGCTCGGAGACCTGGCCGGCGCTGCCCCCCGTGGCCGGCTCAGTCAGGAAGCGCTTGGGCAGGTAGTCGCTGCCCTCGCCCAGGCCGGCGAGGTTGTTGTAGTAGCGCTCCAGGTTGTAGATCCGCTCGCCAGCCCGCATGACATCATCGGCCGTGAAAGCCTGCTCGGTAATGGCGCTGTAAGCGGCGGCGTACTCCTGGGCACCCATGGAGAAGGCGGAGAACTTGCAGAGGTCCATGGAGTCGGAGAAGGCGTGCAGGTCCTGGAAGATCTTCAGCAACTCGCCCTTGCCGTCGGGGGTCAGGCGGTCGGTCTGCATGGGAATGCCGGCGACCTCGGAGGCAACGGTATAGCCACGCAGGTGGCAGGCGCCCCGGTTGGAGGTGGCATACCCAAGGCCGATGCCCTTAATGCCGCGCGGGTCATAGGCGGGGATCGCCTGGCCCTTGACCGAGTTGGCCAGATCGGGCCGGCCATACGCGGCGCCGGTGCCGTAGGCGCCCTTGCCCAGGTTGCGGGCCAGTTCACCCTCGGCGTGGGCGATCTTCTCGGTCAACGCCACCATACCAGTAGTGTCACCCCAGGCAATGCCCTCCTGGATCAGGCCCAGTTCGGTCAACTCCATGGCGGTGGAGAAGACGTTGCCCAGTTCGATTGTGTCCATGCCGTAGTCGTTGCACTGATCGAGCAGCTTGGAAATGGCGCCAGGGTCGGCCATGCCGCAGTTTACGCCGAGCGCCCAGGCGGTCTCGTACTCGAAGGACTCGGTCTTCACACCCGTGTACGGGCCTTCCTTGATCTCGACCAGCTTCTTGCACGCGACGGGGCAGGCGTGGCAGGTGGGCTCCTCCACCAGGTAGTGCTCGCGAATCGCCTCGCCGGAGATCGCCTCTGCCTCCGGGTGGAAGGTGGCCTGGCCGTTCTTGACCGGGAGGGCACCGATCTCGTTGACGATATTCATAAGCACGTTGGTCCCGTAGAGCGAGAGGCCACCCTTGCGGGGAGCGGTGAGGGCGCCCTCCATGATCGCCTTGAGGCCAGCCTTACGAGCGGCCTCGAACTCATCTTTCTTGTGGGCAGCGGGCTTCCACTGGGCGCCGATCTCGCCGATCGCGACCACGGCCTTCAGGTTCTTGGCGCCCATGACGGTACCCGTGCCGCCACGGCCAGAGGCCCGATCGCTCTCGTTCAGAATGGCGGCGAACTTGACCCCGTTCTCGCCCGCCTGGCCGATGCACATGACCGAGACGTTCTGGCCGCCGTGCCGCTCCTGCAGGATCTTCACGGTCTGGCGGGTCGTCTTGCCCCAGAGGTCGGAGGCGTCCGCCAGGGTGATCTCGCCATTTTGGCAGATCGCATAGACCGGCTTGCTGGCCTTGCCCTTGAAGATCAGGCCGTCGAACCCGGCCCAGCGCAGGCGCGCAGCCGACCAGCCACCCATGTGCGAGTCGGTCACGGTCCCGGTGAGCGGCGACTTGGTGCAGACCGCCAGGCGGCCCGACATATTGATTGCGCTGCCCGTGGCAGGGCCGTTCATGAAGCAGAGAATGTTATCCGGCGACATGGGATCAACGGTGGGACCGTTGTCAAAGACGTACTTGACGCCAAGACCACGGGCCCCAATGTACTTGCGGGCATCTTCCGGATTGATTCCCTCATAGGCAATGGTACCGGTGGTGAGGTCGACTCGGGCAACGCGGTCCGCATACCCATTCAAAGTCATAGCAACACTCCTCCATCCGTGGTCTTTTTGGGTAGTTCAATGTTCGCATTCTAGTCAGAATCTCCTTCTTCCCAGGAAGATTACGATGCCATTTCCGCGCATAGTACGTTTCGTTTTCGAAAAAGTGGACGACCCCTGGGCGCCGAGAGGCGATCTAGAAGGATCATGCAGCGAATGGTGGAACGTCTTAGAAAAGGGGGAGTCAGAAGTATGACGGTTCGTTCGTGGGGGACGAAGGGGCAGCCGCTGGTGGTTTTGCTCCATGCGCTGGGCTGCCACAAGGGCTGGTGGGATTGGGTGGGCCCGGAACTGGGCGAACGGTACCATGTGGTGGCGCCCGACTTCCGGGGCCACGGCGAGAGCGACCGGGCCGAGCGCTATGGCTTTCATGACTACGCGGCCGATATCGAGCAGTTGGTCACAGAACTTGCGGGCGAGCAGTATGCCCTGGTGGGCCACTCCATGGGTGGCTACGTAGGCATGGTGGTCGCCAGCCGCAACCGGCGGCCGCCGGCGGCCCTGGTAGTCGTGGACATGAAGACCGGCAGCACCCCGCAGGAGCTAGCTGATCTCGCCGCAGCTGCCCAGCGGCCCGGTCGGAGCTACCCCTCGCTCGAAGATGCCCTGGGCCGCTACCGGCTCTCGCCGCCTGAGCACGCCGTGCCCGCGGAGCGGCTGGCACATGTGGCGGCGGACTCCTACATGCAATTGGCGGATGGGACCTGGGCGGACCGCTTTGACCGCCGTGCCCTGGCAATTGAACCGGTCGAGCCGCTCTCCCTCGTGGCACAGATCTCCTGCCCTGTGCTCTTCGTGCGTGGCGAGAAGAGCCTGGTCATGCCCGCTGAGCCAGCAGCCGAACTGGCCGAAGCGGCCGGGGCTTCCCTGGTCACCATGGCGGGACTCTACCACCACCTCCCGCTGGAGGCGCCCGAGGCGCTGACCAGGCAGATCCGCTCGGTCCTCCCCTTCTAGACACACGGGGCGCCTCATATCCACCTGAACACTCCGACCACGCGCTGCGTCAGATTATGCAAACGCAGCACAGAAGGAAGGCGACCCCCCTCATGACCGCACGGATTGAACGGATCATGCACCGGACGCGGGCCCTGCGCACCAAACTCCTTGAACTCGTCACCCAGGCCGAGCCGGAGCACCTCGCCTACCATCCGGAGGGCCGCTGGTCGGTCCGGGATATCCTGATCCACCTGGGCAACTGGGAGGAAGAGGCGGTTACATACCTGCGGCACATGCTCCGTGGCGAGGAGCCGCCCACCACGGACTCAAGCGATATCAACAAGTGGAACGCCGAGGCCCTGGCCCGGTACGCCGAGCTGGATGCCGCGGGGGCCGTTGAGTACCTGAATCGGGTCCGCTACGAGTACGAGGAGGCGGTGGCGCTGATCACGGCCGACCATATGGCCGCCAACCGCTCGTTCCTGCCGCTTCTGCTCATGTCGCCGGACCATGAGGCTGGTCACCTCTACCAGGTGCGCGAGGTGCTGGCTCGGGCCAAGGGCGATCTGGCCGAGGCTGCACTCAACTACCTGGGCTACGCCCGGGCGCGCATTCTCACCCGGATCAACCTGGAGTACCGCTCCACCGAGTCGCTGGAGTGGCGCGCTGCGCCGGACAAGTGGTCGGTCCGCGATAACCTGATCCACCTGGCGATCTGGGACCGGTGGCTCGTGGAGTACTTTGCAGCCGTGGCCGATGAGCGCCAGCGGCCCGCCCTCCCCGTTCCCCCCGACCAGTTTGCCGCCTGGAACGATGTGCAGGTGGGCGCCACCCGCCACCTCACGCTGGCAGAGGTGCTCCACGAGTTCGGCGCTGCCCGGGAGGCGCTTGAGGCGCAGATTCGCCGCTTCAAGCCGGCCCACTTTGACGACCGGGCTGTCAAGGCCTACCTGGACGGCTGGCGGGAGCACGAGGATCACCACATGCACGCCATTCTGAAGGTCCTGCAGGGCTGGCGAGCCGCCCAGAAGGCCTAGCTCAAACGAAAACCGCCCTCCGGCCTGTTGCCGGGGGGCGGTCGCTGTTTGCTGGAAGACTACTTGATCGGGGCCAGGTCCATGGACTGGTTGGTGTCAGCCACCTCAGCCAGGCCGAGAATCTGGGTGATCGCATCTGCCGAGATATAGGTCCGGCCGTTCACCAGGACCGTCGCCCGCTCCATGGGAAGCAGGTTCTGGCGGATATACCGCACGTTGTTCTCGTTCATCTCCGCCTCGTTCTTGTCGATCCAGAAGTAGGCCATACGGTCGGGCATGGTCGCAATCACCATGCGCTCCTTGCCATTCCATTCTACAGAGCCGCCGGCAGCCTCCACCACGGCCCGCAGGGGGAGCATCAGGACACCATCGACCAGAATGGGCTCCTGGGCGGCGTCCACCTTCTTGCCGTTGATCACGACCTCAGCGGGCTTGGTGTGGTCAGCGCCCACCGGCAGGAGGACCTGCTCGACCTCAATCTGCCGGACCTGGTAGATCGAGATCCCGGTGAACTGCTTGCCTCGAATGATCACCTTCTTGCCGACCACGCTCGCAAAGAGGGCCTTGTTGCCGATCAGGCCCCAGCCATCTACCATGTAGATGCCGCCCTCAATCTCCTTGTACTCCACGGTGCCTTCCAGGTTGAAGTTGCCCTCAATCACTACCGGCTCAAGCAGCGGCCCTTCCGGCGCCAGACCACCGGTGGCGGCCTCCTTCAGCCACATGGTGGAGACCTCCAGCGACTTCACCATGCGGACCGACATGCCGTCAAACTCCTTGCCGGTGACCACGACCACCTTGCCAGCCAGGCTGGCGAACTGGGTCTCGTCGCCCATGAGCGACCAGCCGTTGACAGAGTAGTAGCCGCCCTCCAGGTCGACCCACTCCAGGGTCCCCTCCACGGTAATGGTGCCGTCGGCGTTGATCACGTCGGCGACAGGGACCTGCACCTCCTTCTGCGGCAGGGAGATAGGCTCGGCGGCAAAAGCGTTGGTGGTGGCGAGGGTCACCAGCAGGGTCGTCACCGCCAGGGCGGGCTTCAGGCGAGTAATCACGGACATGGGGGTTCTTCCTCCTTTGTCGGTCGGCCCTCCGCCGTGCGGTGAGCCGTGTTCGCCAATACAGACGAATAGACCTTCCGATCGGTTTCACGAGTCTGGGAAGAGTCGTGCGATGCGATGCGGCTACCTGTGTTACCATAGACAAAAGATCTCGCGAGGGGTGTCCAGATGCTTAAAGAGTTCAAGACCTTTGCCATGCGGGGAAATGTCCTGGACCTCGCTGTCGGCGTGGTTGTGGGTGCGGCGTTCAACAAGATTGTCTCCTCATTCGTGAACGACCTGCTCATGCCGCCAATCGGTATGTTTCTCGGGCAGGTAGACTTCTCCGACCTCTACCTGAACCTGAGTTGGGAGCAGTATCCCTCCCTGGAGGCCGCCCGAGCCGCCGGGGCGCCGGTGATCGCCTATGGCCTCTTCCTGAACAATGTGCTCGACTTCCTCATTGTCGCCTTCGCGGTCTTCCTCGTGGTCCGCTATGTCAATCGCTTAAGGGTCAAGCTTGAGAAGGAGCCCAAGGAACCGACGAAGACCAAAGAGTGCCCCCACTGTATCTCGCAGATTCCGCTCAAGGCGACCCGCTGCCCGCACTGCACATCGGTCGTGTAATAAGAAGAGCCCCCGTCGCGCTTCGCCTGCGCGGCGGGGGTCGTGCTTAGTTGAACTTCCAGATCCAGTACCGCTCGGTGGAGCGCTCCTTCTCCATGCGCTCGCGGGCCGCCGGGTCAGCTTCGGCCTGCTTCAGCATGTTTTCGCTCTGGGAGCGGTGGGCTCGGATCGCAGCCATTTTCACATCGATCACGCTGGAGCAATCGACGACCAGGTCCGGATCGCCGAGGGCGACCGATGCCTTGCCAAAGGCCCGAGTGTGGACCGGCGGCCGCTTGGATGGCTCCATTTGCTCGACGGCCCGCACCGTGGCGGCGCCAAGAGCCATATGGTCGGGGTGAACGCTGTAGAGCGGGTGATAGGTAATGATCAGCGACGGCTGAATCTCCTCAATATAGCCCCGGAGGTGGGTGGCCAACTCCTCGGGGTCGAGGAACTCGGTCGTCTTGTCGCGGATTCCCAAAAAGCGCAGGTCGGTCACGCCCAGGGCCTCACAGGCGTCGCGCAGCTCCCGCTCCCGCAGGAGCGGCAGCGACTCACGGGTGGCGAAGACAGGCCGGCCCATGTTGCGGCCCATTTCGCCCTTGGTACCACACAGGTAGGTGACCGGGACGCCCTCCTTCGCGTAGAGCGCAATCGTACCGCCTACCGCGAAGGTTTCATCGTCAGGGTGCGGCATAATGACCAGGAGATGACGGCTCATGTTCTACCTCCTCGGCTAAAGCGGGAACGGGGTGGTTCCCAGTTGAAGTGCAACAGCCAGGCGGCCCTCGGCATCGTGGCCGGCCAGCAGGAGGCGCCCCTGGTCATCGACCTCGAAATCGGTCAGACCCTCGGCGTAGATCCAGCCAGACTCCATTTGCAGGCCAGCCCGGTAGGGGCCAGCGCCGGTGATTCGGCCCTGCTTGTACTGTACGGCGGCGTTCCTCACATACGCGCAGACGGCCATTGCCTGCCCGGCACCCTCGCCAGCATAGGCACCGTTGGTCGTCTCCAGGTGGAGATAGAGACTCTTGCCCGCAAACCCGTTCAGGATTGCCTGAACCTGATCGAGCACGATCGGCCTCATGGATATTGCCTCCAGTGACTTATGGATTATACATGCTTCAACAGGACTAGACCAGTCCCCTTCGTATGAAGAATTCTACTCTTGCGGGCATTGGTAGCCCGGCAGGAATGAGAAAAGCCCCCGGCGCTCGGGGGCTTCGGCTATCTACTGCGCATCGGCGACCATGGTGTCGCCTCGGGCCCAGTCGGTCCTCTCCTTCTCGTAGAGGATCGTCCGCACCCGGTCCACCGGCACGGCGAGGACCTCCGCGGCTGCATGGGCGAGCCCGTGGACGAGGGCACGCTTCTGCTCCTGGTTCCGGCCAGGGAGGAACTCCACCCGGATCACCGGCAGGCCGCTCTCATGGTCGCCATCTGCCACGTAAGTGGTGGCGGGATCAAAGGTGCGGGTGTAGACCCGGACGCTGGCGGGCGGGGCGTTGAAGCTCTTCATGACCACGTCGGCGAGACGGGTTTGCAGTTGACGCCGGTCGGCGTCGCTCAGTCCAGGGGCGTGATCGATCGAGACGAATGGCATGGTCGGCAGCCTCCTTCTTAGAGCGGACGCAGGGCGACGGTCTCCCGGCTCCGCAGGTCAGCGATCATTTCGTGCCAGGCCGCTGGCTTGTTGGGCAGCACGGTGTAGTAGGCCGTGAGGAAATCGGCGACCATGTGGCCGGGCAGGTAGTCCGTGGCATCATCGGTCGGTTGGAAGCAGAGGTCCAGGTTGGTGACCGGGGTGCCGTCGTCGCGCCAGGAGGGGTGGACGTAGGGGATCTCCAGCCGCTTGAAGCCGATATGCGAGAGGACCTCCCGGCGCACAACCGGGTGCATGGCGGGCATTTGCCCGAAGGTGAGCTCGGTGACCAGCTCGGGGTTGTAGACCTCAGCGAAGGTGCCCAGCAAGGCGCCGGCGTGCGCTGCTGCCATGCGCCGCAGGTCGGCCTCGCGCTGCTGCCAGATAAAGCGGCCCACGCCAAGGCCTGTCCGAGCAACGATCGTGAACTCGCTCATGGCAACCTGGAGTTCGGGTACGTAGCGGTACTCGGCCGCACCGACCACCTCGCCCTCGTGGACCGCCACGCAGACGCGGATCGTTTCGATCTTGAGCGGGACCTCCCAGGCGTCGTAGGCGTAGACCTCATCGGGTGGGAAGACCTGCGAGAGGAGTTGGTGCATGGGTGCGAAGAGCGGATCGTGAATGCTGGTGAGCCGGACGAACTCCACGAGCGAATCCCTCCAAGTAGCAACTTCTCTACCAGCGTACCACTGGCGGGGGCGCAGTTCAAACGGTATCCTGTAGGGCAGGAGTGTGAGGTCCATGCAAGCGATCTTCCTGGCCCGCCGGAACCGCTTCATTGCAGATGTTCGCCTGCCAGATGGCACCGAACAGCCCGTGCATATCGCATCGAGTGGGCGGATGGTGGAGTTGCTGGTCCCGGGGGCGCTGGTCGAGGTACAACTGAACACGGCGGATGATCCGTCACGCAAGACGGCCGGACGGCTGGTCATGGTGCAGACGGGGGAGACCTGGGTCTCGGTGGATACCGCCATGCCGGGGCGACTCTTCCGGGCGGCCTTTGCGACGGGTAGGTTGCCGGCCTTCGGGGGCTACAGCGAGATCCGCCCGGAGTACACCTATGGGCAGAGCCGCATCGACTTTTTGCTGACGGGGCCGGACCTGCCGCCCTGCCTCGTGGAGGTGAAGTCGGTGACTTCGGTCCTGCAGGAGGGGGAGCGGCGGGTGGCCCGGTTTCCGGATGCGCCGACAAGTCGGGGGGCCAAGCACCTGCACGAACTGGCGGGCGCCCTGGCACAGGGGTACCGGACGGCGGTCTGCTTCATGATCCAGCGGGACGATGCGGATCGGTTCGGCCCCTACGAGGCGATCGATCCCGGGTTTGGGGTGGCACTTCGGGCCGCGGCCCAGGCGGGTGTAGAGGTGCACGCTTGGGTCATTCACGTGAGTCCTGAGGCGGTTCGCCTGGGTGGGCCGGTGCCGGTGGAGTTGTAGGCGTTGTGTTGCGCCAGTAGGTGTTGTTGGCTCGGGTCAGCTTGCGGTAGTCGATCAGGGCCCGCCGCAGGGTACAGTAGTCGGGGTGGAACTGCTGAATGATCTCGTTGACCTCCTTCTCCGAGTAGCGGCGGTCGGGTTCGAAGGCGGTGGCGAGCCAGGACAGCACCTCGATGAGCTTGGGCTGCTTGACCGGCATCTCCTTTATGCGGCCGTCGGCGTCCAGGAAGCGCTTGACGATTACGTTGGGCTCAATCATGGCGGACCCCTCCGATTGATGTATCTAGAGTCATCGATATGCCGGGGCTGTGAATGGGTGCGGGGGGGGGGGGTTGAGATCCTCGCCCGTGCGCCAGTAGAAGCGGTTCTTGGGCTGCATCATATAGAATCCCGGCGCAGGGTCTCGTTGACCCCCTGCTCGGGGTACCGGCGGCCCCAGTCGAACTCCCGAGACCAGCCGCCGCAGGATCACGTCCCGCTTCGTCGGGCCGTGGAGCACCTTGTTCTCCCAGGTGGTACCGCCTTCGGCAGGGGAAGGTTTGGCCTCTCGGCCGGGCGGTTGTTCTCGTCTGTGGCATTGCCCCCCATTGGTCTATATATAGACAGGCATCGATGTATTTGTCAAGGGGGGCTGGGTGGGCGGGGAGTGAAGGCCTTTTGGCCCGGGGAAAGCCCAATCTATGGGCCGAGGCTGGCCTGGTGTGCTCTGGTTTCGGCGGTTCTGGCCCTTTTTTCCCTGCGACGGGTAGCATCTGCCGGGGAAAAAATGGCCGAACCTTGGGCATGGGGCTCGTTGGGTCGTGCGCGGGCCTGGTTGGGCGGGGAGTGAAGGCCTTTGGGCCCGGGGAAAGCCCAATCTATGGCCTGAGGCTGGCCTGGTGTGCGCTGGTTTCGGCGGTTTTGGCCCTTTTTTCCCTGCGATGGGTGGCATCCGCCGGGGAAAAAATGGCCGAACCTGGGGCATGGGGCTCGTTGGGTCGTGCCCGGGCCTGGTGGGGCGGGGAGTGAAGGCCAATGTGCAGGACCTGTAAGCCAGTGTGCGGGAGCTGAAAGCCAGTGTGCGGGAGCTGAAAGCCAGTGTGCGGGAGCTGAAAACCAGTGTGCGGGAGCTGAAAGCCAATGGGCGAGAGCTGTAAGCCAGTGTGCGGGAGCTGTAAGCCAATGTGCGGGACCTGAAAGCCAATGGGCGGGACCTGAAAACCAATGTGCAGGACCTGTAAGCCAATGTGCAGGGACTGAAAGCCAATGTGCGGGACCTGTAAGCCAAGGTGCAGGGACTGAACGCCAATGTGCAGGACCTGTAAGCCAGTGTGCACGGACTGAAGGCCAATGTGCAGGGACTGAAAGCCAGTATGCAGGACCTGTAAGCCAGTATGCAGGACCTGTAAGCCAATGGGCAGGACCTGTAAGCCAATGGGCGTGACCAGTGGTCCCCCCACCGTGTCACGCCCACCTGGCTACTCGGCCCGGTCCAGATCGATCCCGACGATGCTATACCCGGCGTCCACGTAAATCGTCTGGCCGGTGATCCCCGTGCTGAGCGGGCTTACGAGGAAGAGGGTCGCACCCGCCACCTCATCGAAGGTCGCATTCCGCCCCAGCGGCGAGTGGGCCGCCGTGTACTCGACCAGTTCGCCAAACTCCCCAATGCCGCTGGCGGCCCGGGTCATGAGTGTGCCGGGGGAGAGGGTGTTCACCCGGATTCCGTCCCGCCCCAGGTCGGCGGCCAGGTAGCGCACACTGGACTCCAGGGCCGCTTTGGCCGCCCCCATGACGTTGTAGTTGCTCACAACCTTCTCGGCCCCGTAGTAGCTCATGGTCACGATCGATGCGCTCCGGTTCTGCATGAACGGCAGGCACGCCCGCGCCACCGCCTGCAGCGAATAGACACTGACCAGCATGGAGTTGAGGAAGCCCTCCCGCGAGGTCTCCACATAGCGCCCGTTCAGCTCGCCCTTCATGGGTCCGCCAGCGATGGAGTGGACAATGAAGTCCATCTCCCCGCCGAGGGCCTCCCCGGCCGCTCGCATTACCTGGTTGATCGAGTCTTCATCGGTCACGTCCATAATCGCATGGAACCGGCTGTTCACCTGCTCGAAGAGCGGGAGCACATACTGGCCGGTCTTCTCATTCTGGTAGGTGAAGGCCAGTTCGGCCCCCTCCTCATGGAGGAGCTTCGCCACCGCCCAGGCGATGGACTGGTCGTTTGCCACACCCAGAATCAAGCCCTTCTGTCCGGTCATCAGTCCCACGACAAACCCTCCTTCGGTATTACCATGCCGCAAGAGGGAGATCGTTACCCTAACCGAGACCCATTTGCGCAACGAGGTGCCGATACTGCTCGTACCGCTTGCGGGGCAGGTTGCCCTGCTCCACCGCCTCCCGCACGGCGCAGCCGGTCTCGTCGCCGTGCAGGCAGCCGGGCCGGTTGCAGCGGCCCACGAAGGGGCCGAACTCCCGGAAGCCCAGGCCCAGGTCGGGCTTCCAGACGCCCAACTCCCGCAGGCTGGGCATGTCGATGAGCCACGCATCCTTCGCCAGCGTCACAGCCCGGGGCAGCGACTCGCCCGATGCGCCAGGCGCCCCGGTCAGCGCCGTGAGCAGCGTGCTCTTGCCGGCTCCCGGCATGCCCATGACCGCTGTGACCTGCCCGGCCAGGGCCGCCCGCAGGGAATCCAGCCCGAGCCGCCTGGTCACACTCACCGTAACCACCTGGTAGCCGGCGCGGCGGTAGGGGCGCAGCCACCCCTCCACCACCGCTGGCTGCACCAGGTCGGCCTTGGTCAGGCAGATAATCGGGGTCACGCCCATTCGCTCGGCGTAGAGCAGATGCCGCACCAGCACCGGTGCGTGGAAGTCGGGCTGGCGTGTGGAGATCACGATCAGGAGCCGGGTGGTGTTGGCCGCCACCGGGGTCTCCACCATGGTGTCGGCGTCCCGGTTGACCAGGACCGTCTGCCGCCGGGCGACCTCGGCCACCTGGCCCTCACGGACCCGGACCCGGTCGCCGGGCAGCAGCCCCTCGGCGAAGAGCTTCCGCACCGGATCGGTCACCGTCATCTCCCGTTCGGCGCCCTCATGGGAAACCCTGGCCCGGCTGCCGCTGGAGGGCTGGACGACCATCGAGAGCGAGGGGGCAGCAATGGCGATGACCGGCTGGGGCTCGGGAGCGGGCGGGGGCGGCGGCAGTTCGACCTCGACCGGTGCGGCGGCGACGGGGGCATCCATCGGCGCTGGGTCCGGAACGGGCACCGTGACCGAATCTGCCGAATCGCCGTAGACCAGCTGGCGGGCCCGCTTGACTACATCGACCGGGAGACCGGCTCGGGCAGCGATATCCAGCCCCCGGCTCTCGCCCAGCGCCCCGTAGATCAGCCGGTAGGTCGGGGCGAGGGTCTCGCCGTCGAACCCCATGCCAGCGAAGGCGCAGCCAGGCGTCTTCCGCCCGAACTCCTTGATATCGCGCAGGTGGGTGGTGGTCAGGGTGTAGGCACCCCTGGCGAGGAACGCCTCCAGCAGGGCGATGCCCAGCCCCGTGCCCTCGTGCGGGTCGGTGCCGGAGCCTAGCTCGTCCAGCAGGATCAGCGTCCGGTCGTTCGCCTTGGCCAGCATGGGGGCGACGGTTTTGATATGGCCCGAGAAGGTACTGAGCGACTGTTCCATGGACTGATGATCGCCGATATCGGCAAAGACATCATCAAAAAAACAGATGGTGGAACCGGGCTCGACCGGCAGGTGGAGGCCGCACCGGGCGATGATTACGAGAATCCCCAGGGTCTTCAGCAGCAGGGTCTTGCCGCCGGTGTTGGGGCCGGTCACGATCAGCATGCGCTGCTGGGCGGTCAGGCGGATTCGGTTGCCCACCGCCTTCTTGCCCAGGAGCGGGTGGCGGGCGCCGACCAGGTCGATCAGCCCCTGCTCGTTCCAGTCGACGGGGCGGGCGCCCCAGTTCTGGCTCAACCGGGCGCGGGCGAAGATCAGGTCCAGCTCGGCGACGGCGCCAAGGGTCGCCTTGAGGCCATCGCCGTGGGCGGCGACGTGGCCGGAGAGCATGATGAGCACCTGTTCGATCTCGGCCTCCTCCATGGCCCGCCAGGTCTCCAGCTCGTTGGCGAGATTGGCGATCGCCTCGGGCTCCACGAAGAGTGTCCCCCCGCTAGATGAAGCGCCATGCACGGTGCCGGGGACGGCGCCCCGGGAGCTGGCCTTGACCGGGATCACGTAGCGGCCGTTTCGCTGGGTGATCAGCGCATCGCTCAGGTGGGTGCGAAGCTGGCGGAGCAGGCTGTTCAGCCGGTCCTGGATCCGCCCCTCCAGCGATGCGATCTCGCCTCGGGTCTGCTTCAGGGTCTTGGAGGCCTGGCTGGAGACGGTGCCCCGCTCAATACAGCGGCGGATCTCGGCCTCGACCTGATCAAACTTGCCGAAGGCTTCGGCGTGCCGGCTGAGCAGGGGGGCGGCGGGACGATTCTCCACCAGGAAGCGGTGGAGTTGGCGGCAGCCGTAGATCGTGTCGGCCACGGCGGTCAGTTCATCTGGGCGGAGCACTCCGCCGATCAGGGAGCGCTCCACGTGGACCCGGATATCCTGAATCCCGCCAAAGGGGATAGACCGGCCGGTAGCCAGCAGCCCCCTGGCCTCGGCGGTCTCCTGCTGGACCCGGCGAATCTGGGTGAGGGTCGGGAGCGGTTCGATCGCCAGGGCTAGCTCCTTGCCCAACTGGCAGGAGGCGTGGCCGGCGAGTTCTTGCTGAATGCGGGGGAATTCCAGAGCGGTCAAGGTCGGAGCGTGCAAAGCGGATACCTCCTCGAATAGTCGAAAAGCCACGGGCGTTCTCACGCCCGCGGCTCCATGGATGACGTCAAAATGCCACAACACAGCCCCCCGCATCGCGTGCGGGGAACGGTAGATAGGCACAGAAAAGCCGTGAGGCATGCCTCACGGCTCCGCTTTGACATATGCAAGGCAGAGGGGCGTGATACGCCGTTCGTGAAAGTTATGCGGTTGTGACCACGCATACACGAACGACAGACATCAACCCACGTCCCCTTCTTGGTATCGGATGGTTAGATGATATAGAATTCGGCGGATGGAGTCAAGCGAAATCTTCCGGGTGTGGTACGATAGTGGTCGTGACCCTAGAAGCCGGTCAGATCGACGCCGGTCGATTGCTCCTGCAGGCTGCCGCCCAGCAGTTCGGCCAGCACATCGAGCGGGAGATAGGCGTGGGTGAGCGGCTCCAGCCCGACGTTGGAGGCAAGGGCTCCATCTACCCAGATTCCCTTGGCACTGACCGCGATCTGCTTGGCGCCCGTGGAGTAGAGGAAAGCGCCAGCCTCTGAGTCGTAACCCGCCGATCGGAGCGGGAGGAGGGCGGTCACGTCCTCCCAGGGCACATACCAGTGGGTGCCTGCCTGGACCAGGGGTCCGAATAGGAGGTTGTAGGGCTGGCTGTTCACGTAGAGCGCCATGTCGGGGCGCTCGGTCGGTTCAGCCGGCGTCGGGGCGGGGGTTGGGGTGGGTGCTGTGGTCTGGGTGGCAGATGGTGTCGTGACGGTGACGGTGCTGGTGGCGCCGTCCCACCCGACTCGCTTGCCCACCGACTCGACCACGAAACGCAGGGGAACGTATGTGGTATTGTTGTAGATAAACCCGGGTGTGGTGGGCGGGGGAGTCTTCTCGGTCCCATCGAAGATATACCGGAGCGGTGCGAAGGTGACCGGGATCGACTGCAGGGTGCCGGCTGCGAGGCCCGTTGCACTCATGAGAATGGCTGTTGCGACTGTACCGACGACTACACCTTTGGCGAAAGAGCGCATGGGTACCCTCCTCTCGGGTTTACGGAGGGATTTCGTGGTAGCGTTGTGGCATCCTCTCGCCGAAAATTTGATCTAGCTGTGTGAGGGGGTTGTTCTTGTTTATGGCTCATATGATCAAGGCGAATCTCGCTAACTTGAAGGAACTGGCCAACGCCGTGAAGGAGTTGGCGTGGTATACGGGCAACGGCGGGTACGTGCTGGCGGCGGTGAGCACCAGCCCGGAGGGGGTGGCGACCTGGAGCCTGGAGGCGAGGGCGGCGGAGCAGTCCGGTGGGGCCGGCGGGTCTGGCGGGTCTGGCGGGTCTGGCGGGTCTGGCGGGTCTGGCGGGCAGTCTGACCCACGGCGGCGCACCGTGGAGCCAGGCGACCGGGTGATCGTGGAGACCAAGGGGCAGCAAATGGCCCGGCGGTTCGGCGGGGGCCTGCCCGACGGCGTGGAGGGCGAGGTCTTCCGGGTGCTGACGCGGGGGCCGCACCCTCACGGCATGAAGGTGGAGCTGCGGGACCGGACGGTGGGACGGGTGAAGAAGAACCTGACCGTGCCCGGCGCCGGTGAGCCTGCCGGGGGTGGCCGCTCCTCGGGATCTGGCCGTGGGGAGGGTCAGGCATGAATATCCTCACAGCGGAGGGCCTTGCCAAGACCTACGGCGAGAAGCGGCTCTTCGAGAACCTCTCCCTGGGCATTGGCGAGGGGGAACGGCTGGGGCTGGTCGGGCTGAACGGGACCGGCAAATCGACCCTGCTGAAGGTGCTGGCCCGGCTGGTGGAGGCCGACGCCGGGACGGTAACCACCCGGCAGGGGCTACGAATCCAGTACCTGGCCCAGAATCCCTCGTTCCCGGCCGGGGCGACCGTGCTGGAAGCGGTCTTTGCGGGTGAGAGCCCGGTGTTCCTCCTGGTGCGGGACTACGAGCAGGCGCTCTACGACCTGGAGTCCAACCCGGCGGATGAGCGGCTGCAGCGGCGGCTGGCCGACCTGCAGCTACAAATGGACGCCCAGCAGCTCTGGGCGATTGAGGCGCAGGCCAAGTCGATCCTGACCCGGCTGGGCATTACCGGCTTTGCCGAGCCCGTGGAGAGGCTCTCGGGCGGACAGCGGAAGCGGATCGCCCTGGCCCAGGCGCTCATTCAGCCTGCTGACCTTTTGATCCTGGACGAGCCGACGAACCATATTGACAGCGCGACGGTCGCCTGGCTGGAGGAGCAGTTGGCCCGCTTCAGCGGGGCGCTGCTGCTGGTCACCCATGACCGCTACTTCCTGGACCGGGTGGTCACCCGGATTCTCGAACTGGATGACCGGCGGCTCTACAGCTACGATGGGAACTATGAGCAGTTCCTGGAGCTGAAGGCGGAGCGGGAGGCGACGGAGAGCGTGCGGGAGGACCGGCGGCAGAACCTGCTGCGCCGGGAGCTGGCCTGGCTGCGCCGGGGCGCCAAGGCCCGGAGCACGAAGCAGAAGGCGCGCATCGACCGGGTCCACGGACTTATGGAGCAGGAGCCGGAGGCGGCGGGGGGCAAGGTGGAGATCGGTGTCGCCTCCCACCGGCTGGGGCGGGAGATTATCGAACTGCGTAATGTGACCAAGGGCTTTGAGGGGCGCGTTCTGGTCGATCAGTTCAGCTACACCTTCCGGCAGCGGGATCGGATCGGTGTGGTGGGGCCGAACGGCAGCGGCAAGTCGACGCTCCTGAAGCTGATCGCCGGGCGGCTGGTGCCGGACAGCGGCGAGGTGACCCGCGGCCAGACGGTGCGGCTGGTCTACTATGACCAGGAGAACGAGGAGATGGACGGGGCGCAGCGGGTGATCGAGTACATTAAGGATATCGCCGAGGTCGTCCAGACGCCGGATGGCGCCACGATCACCGCCTCGCAGATGCTGGAGCGCTTTCTCTTCCCGCCGAAGGTCCAGTGGACGGAGATCGGGAAGCTCTCGGGCGGCGAGCGGCGCCGGCTCTACCTGCTCCGCAAGCTCATGGAGGAGCCGAATGTGCTCCTGCTAGACGAGCCGACCAACGACCTGGATATTGAGACCTTGAGCAATTTGGAGGAGTACCTGGAGCAGTTCCCCGGCGTGGTGGTGACCGTCTCCCACGACCGGTACTTCCTGGACCGGGTGGCGGAGCACCTCTTCTGCTTTGAGGGCGGGGGAATCCGGCGGTATGTGGGCTCCTGCTCGGAGTACCTGGCAGAGGAGGCTCGGGTTGTTGCTGCGCCTCCAGTTTCAGCGCCGGCCGCCGTTTCGGTTGAGCGGACCCGCCAGCCGCAGTTGAAGCTCAGCTTCAAGGAGCAGCGGGAGTGGGAGACCATCGAGGAGCGGGTCGCGACGGCAGAGGCCGAGGTGGCCCGACTCGCCAGGGCGATGGAGAACGCCGCCAGCGACTTCGTGCGGCTGCAGGAGCTCGCCGAGCAGCACCAGCGGGCCGAGGCCGAGCTCTCCCAGGCTATGGACCGCTGGGCGGAGCTGGCGGAGAAGGTGGAGGCGATCGAGGCGGAGCGGGCTGGCAGACAGGGGTAGGGCTTCGCACCAGTTTTGCCCGAGCGGGTAGCGGCTGGGTGGAAAAAGTGGAGTGAGAGAAAAGTGGCGGCCGTGCAGGCCGCCACTTTTGTATAGCTGGAACTATCGCTTCGGCCCGCCTCTGCGTGGGGTGCCATCGGCCCGAGCACCACGCCGGGGTCCAGCCGCCGGGCCCTTGCCGCCTGCGGCGGTGGGGCCGCGCCGGGGGCCATCCCCCTTGCTACGCTCTGCCTGTGCTGGCTGGCCCGGCCCCTTCGCCCTGGCCCGCGCAAACTCCCGGCGGGAGACCCCCTCGGGACGGGGCTCCCGCGGGACCCGCACGGTCCGCCCCGCCGCTCCACCCTTGCCGCCACCGGCGTTCAGCTTCTCCAGGGTCGACTTGATCCCCGCCTCGATCATGCGCAGGTACTCGTAATCCCGCGGCGTGACAAAGGTGACCGCCATGCCGGTCTCGCCGGCCCGGCCCGTCCGCCCGATCCGGTGGATATAGCTCTCCACATCGTGCGGGATATCGAAGTTGAAGACGTGGGTGACCCCCTCGACATCGATCCCGCGGGCGGCGACATCGGTCGCGACGAGGACCTGGATCTTCGCCTCACGGAAGCGGCGCATGACCTGCTCCCGCTTCTGCTGGGAGAGGTCGCCGTGGAGTACATCGGCATTGAAGCCGCGGGTGGTCAGCTCGTCGTGAAGTTGGTCGGCCCGCTGCTTGGTGCGGCAGAAGACCACCGCCAGGTAGGGGTTGTACTCCTTGAGCTTCTCACTGAGCAGGTCGATCTTGTTCTTGTCGTTCGCATCGATCACGACCTGGGCAATGGTGTCCAGCGTGATCCGCCGGCTCTGGACGGCAATCTCCAGCGGCTTCTTCATGACCCGCCGGGCCAGGACCTTGATCGGTTCGGGCATGGTCGCGGAGAAGAGCATCGTCCGCCGGTCCTGGGCGGTCCGGAGGATGATCGTCTCCACATCTTCCAGGAAGCCCATGTGGAGCATTTGGTCGGCCTCGTCCAGCACCAGCATGGTCACCTGACCGAGCCGGATTGTGCCGCGGGTCAGGTGGTCCAACAGCCGGCCCGGCGTGGCGACCACGACCTGGGTGCCGCCCGCCAACCGCTTGATCTGGCGTTCGACATCCTGCCCGCCGTATGTAGCGAGGATGTTCACCCCCACCACCGCGGCCAGCTTCTTCGCCTCGTTGGTGATCTGCAGGGCCAGCTCGCGAGTCGGGGTCAGGATCAGCGCCTGCAAGTGGGGGTCGTTCGGGTTGACCTTCTCCATGATCGGCAGGAGGAAGGCCAGGGTCTTGCCCGTCCCTGTCTGCGCCTGGGCGATCACGTCGCGGCCCTCCAGCAATGGGGGGATCGCCTGCGCCTGGACCGGCGTCGGCTCCTTCAGGCCCTGTCGGTTGAGGGCATCGACCAGTTCGCGCCGGATACCCAGCGCAGCGAAATCATTCGGCATAAGATGCCACCTTTCTGCCAGGCATGGAACGTCCCCCGGTAGACAAGCACCGGGGGACGGCCTCATGCGTGGAGTCTACTCCTGGTCAGGATACCCTTCTGCGGTCTCGTCTGCAAGGGGCAGTCCGCCGTACTGGGCAAACCAGTTGCTGATCCGGCGGACCCGATCGATCATGCGGCGGGGCTTGGAGATCGCATGCCACTCGCCCTGGTAGACGATTAGCTGGGTGGGAACGCCTCGCTTCATGAGCGAGATGTACATTTGCTCGGACTCGACCAGCGGGCAGCGCCAGTCCTCCTGGCCGGCCATGATCAGGGTCGGGGTCTTGATATTGGCCACGCCGGAGGCGGGGGAGAGCTTCTGGTAGAGTTCGGGGTTCTGCCAGGGCACGCCCATGTCGTCCTGCCACCAGAAGTGGCAGTCGTCGGTGCCGTAGGACATGAGGTAGTTCCACATGCCGTGCTCGCTGGCGGCGGCCCGGAACCGGTCGGTGTGGCCGACGGCCCAGTTGGTCATAATGCCGCCCTGGCTAAAGCCGGTGACATAGCAGCGATCCGGGTCGGCCCAGCCCCTGGCGATCAGAGCGTCAACCCCGGCCTCCAGGTCGCCGTGCTCCGCCGGGCCCCACTTGCCGCGGATCGACTCGCAGAACGCCTCACCATAGCTGATCGAGCCGTGGTAGTTGACCATGAGCACCAGGTAGCCCATGCCGGCCCAGTACTGGTGGGTGAAGTTGAAGCGGGGGGCGTCGTACGCCATGGGGCCGCCGTGGATCGAGACAACCACCGGCGCCTTGCCGGCCTCCGGCGTCCAGCCGGGCGGGACCGCGACGAAGGCCTCAACCGTGTCGCCGTAGCTGCCGGTGAACTCGATGCGCTCGTAGCGCGCCAGGTCCCGCTCGGCCACAATGGCACCGTTGATCGAGGTGAGTCGGATCGGGTCGGCGCTGGCAGGATCGGCGGCGGGTAGGGCGTAGAGGTCCGGCCCGGCCTGCGGGCTGTCCAGAACCACGGCGAGCGTCCCGCCAGCCACGGTGCAGACACTCACCTCCTGGAACTGGTCGGCCGGGTAGACGAACTGGGCTTCGCCGCTGGTGGTGGCCTTGAGGAGCCGGGTCTGGCCCCGGTCGCCAGCCCGGATTAGCAGTGTCTCCGCATCGACCCACATGGGCGTGCCCATCATGATCCGGTCGAGGCTTCCGGTCAGCACCCGGTAGGGGGTGGCCCGCAGGGGCTTCGGGTAGCGGCGGGCGTTCTCCAGCGGGTCGGCACCGGGTGCGAGGTCAGGGACCAGGCCGCCGATCTCGGACCAGCCCTCGCCCACGCAGGCGGCCAGGTCGGCCACGGGCTGGGAGTCGGCAAAGTCAACCAGCAGGAGGTGGCGCAGCTTATAGGCGTGCTCGGGCACCAGGCTGGAGACAAAGGCGATGCTGCGGGAATCGGGCGACCAGCGGGCGCCGTAGGCTGCCAGGTCGCCGAAGGTGAGCCGGCGGCACTCGCTGCCGTCGGGTCGGATCGCCCACATGTCGGAGCGGCTGTTGGCATCGGCCATGCCGGTGCGGTTGCTGCTGAAGGCAATCCACTCGCCGTTGGGCGACCACCTGGGCTCGGTCTCGTCGCAGGGGCCATCGGTCAACTGGGTCGGGGTACCGGTGGCTACATCGACCACGTGGAGGTGGGTCTTGACCTCATCTAGAAAACCGCGGCCGTCGCGCTTGTGCTGCATCCGACGGAGTTGGATCGGGCCGCGCTCGTCGCCACGGATTGCCTCCAGGTACTTCTGCTGGGCCTCGGTGGGGGTGCGGGCAGCGACGACGAGCCTGGTGCCACAGGGCGACCAGTCGAAGCTGGCGACGCCTTCGGGCATGTTGGTCACCTGGCGGGGCTCCCCGCCGCGGGCCAGGTCGAAGAGCCAGATCTGGGACTTGGGCTTCTTGCCCTTGGCGTCCTTGTCGTCTGCCAGGGCTTCGGCGATCTCCAGTTCGTGCTCACGGGTGGAGAGGAAGGCGAGATAGCGGCCGTCTGGCGAGAAGGCCGGGGAGTTGTCCTGGGTCAGGGTGCGGGTGAGCCGGTGGGGCGGGTTGCTGCCGTCGGTCTCGGTCAGCCAGAGGCTGGCGTAGTGATCGTTCTTGGACTTGCGGGCACCCCGCTGGACATAGGCCGCCAGGCGACCATTCGGGGAGAGGGCGAGGTCGGTAATTGAGTTCCACGCGAAATAGTCGGCCAGCCGGAGCGGTTGCGGCGCTCGGGTTTCTGTCATGGTCCTCTGGCTCCTTGTCGTAAGATATTCGTCCCTTTTATCTATTTGGCGACGGGCAGGCTTAGCCCTGCCGACTTAGTTGATGGTGTGAAATATTAGCGAGCGAACGCGGAAAGGGCAGCCTGGTCGGCTGCCCTTGAGGTTACTTGAGCGAGTTTTCGATCGCGGCCTTGGCCTTCAGTTCGTTCAGGTAAGCGGGAATCCGGTCCTGGGCATACAGGTCCAGGTAGATCTCCCTGACCTGATCCTTCATGCGCTCATACTCGGGGGCGCTCCCCTCGACCTTCACGACCTGAGCAATGTGCCAGCCAAAGGCGGTCTGGAACGGCTGGGAGATCTCACCCTCCTTCAGCCCGAAGACGACCTTCTCGAACTCGGGAACCATTTGGCCCCGACCGAAGGCGCCCAGGTCGCCACCGTTGGTCTGGGCGGAGGGATCGGTGGAGTGCTCCTTGGCCAGAGCGGTAAAGTCGGCACCCTTCTCGAGTTCCGCCTTGATCGCCCGGGCCTGATCCTCGGTGTCAACCAGGATATGCCGGGCGTGAACCTGCGTGGTATCAAACTGGACCCGGTTGGCCTCGAAGAAGGCACGCAGTTGTTCATCGGTCACGGTGAAATCCTTGGTTACTAGCCGGGTTAGCTTTAGCTGATACCCAATGTCAAACCGCAGATCTTCGAGGGTGATCTGGTTGGAGGAGAGCGCCTGCTGGAACTCCGCCTCGCCGCCCAGCCGTGCCTTGATCGCTGCGATCTCCTTCTCGACCTCTTGGGGTGCAATGGTCACGCCAGCCTTAGCCGCCGCCTGGTCGATCAGGGTCTCCTCGATGATCCGGTCTAAGAGTTGCGTGCCGCTCTGGGCCACCAGGCGGTCGTAGAGCGCCTGCTGCGAAATCGTCTGCCCGTTGACCGTTGCGACCGGCTGCCCGCTCCCGCCGCTCAGGTAGGCGGTGTTGGTTTCCGCATCCCACCGGTCGATCTTGAGGCCAGCCAGTTCTGCAAGCTTCCGGAGCGGGAGCATGGTGCGGCCGTTGAGACTGATCGCCGGCACGTCGCTTTCGACCTCCTGGCCGTTCAGCATGACCTTTACGATCTGGAAGCCCTCAAACGTGTTGTCGGCCCAGGCCACGGTCGCGGTGAGGAGCACGGCTAACACGGTGATCGCCACGGCAATTCGCTTTCGCACAGAAGGGTCCACCTTTCTTATTCGAGTTCCAACCACTGGGCATAGAGGTGATCGATCTCTGCCTGTGCCGCTTCCCGGTCGGCCCAGGTGGCGCTTAGGGCCGCCAGGTCTCCGGCAGCCTGGGCCCGCTCGGCTACGGCGCCGAGCGTAGCGATCCGCTGTTCAATCGCCGTGATCGCCTGCTCTACCTGCGCCTTGGCTCTTTTCGCCGCCTCGGCCTTACGGGCCTGCTCCCGCTCGGTAGATGCTGGTCGGGCTGCTTGGGGTTTGGCTGGTGGAGCCGTGGTGGGGCGGGGGGCCTCCATGGGGGCAGGGCGCCGGCGCTCCCGCTCCGCTCGGTAGTCGTCGTAGTTGCCGATGTATGAGGTCAGGGCGCCACTGCCCAGCTCCCAGACCCGCTGCGCCAACCGGTTGATAAAGTAGCGGTCGTGGGAGATCGCCAGCACGGTGCCGGGGAACTCATCGAGCGCGTCCTCCAGCGCTTCGCGGGAGGCAATGTCCAGGTGGTTGGTCGGCTCGTCCAGCAGGAGCAGGTTCGGCCTGGCCTGCACCAGTAGGGCGAGGCGGAAGCGGCTCCACTCGCCGCCGGAGAGCGACCGGAGCGGCTTGAAGACATCCTGCCCGTAGAAGAGGTAGCGAGCGAGGTGGGAGCGCCCCTCCCCGGTCTCTACCCGAACCTCCTCGCAGTAGGCCTGGAGCACGGTGCGGTCATCGTCTGGGCGGCTCTGTTGCGCCAGGTAGCCCACCTCGACCCGGGCGCCGAGTTGGACCGTGCCGGAGTCGGGTTGCTCCTGGCCCAGCAGCAGCTTGAAGAGCGTCGTCTTGCCGGCCCCGTTCTGCCCGACCAGCACCACCTTCTCGCCGTAGGTGAGGAGGGCGTTCACTTCGCTGAGCAGGGTGCGGGCGCCGTACCGCTTGGTGAGGCGATCGAGCTTGAGCACCTCTTTGCCCGAGCGGTCAGTTTGCTGCAGGTCGAACTCGGCCGTGCGCCGCTCCAGGACCGGCCGCTTCACCTTCTCCATGCGGTCCAGCGCCTTCTGCATGGATGCGGCCCGCCGGAAGAACTTCTCGTTGGCCCCCACCCGGCCCCACTCCAGGAGCTGGACAATTGCCGCCTTCATTTGCTTGATCTTCTTCTGCTGTTCCTTGAACTCTGCGAACTGCTGGAGGAGCCGCTCCTCCTTCTCCTTCACGTAGCCGGAGTAGTTGGTCAGGTAGATCGCCGCTTCGCCATCTTCCAGTTCGATCATTTTCGTGGCGACACGATCGAGGAAGTAGCGGTCATGGGAGACGACCAGGCAGGTCCCCTGATAGGTGCGCAGGAACCCCTCCAGCCATTCAATCCCCTCGGTGTCCAAATGGTTGGTGGGCTCGTCCAGCAGGAGGAGGGTGGGCCGCTCAAGCAGCAGGGAGGCGAGGCCCACCCGGGTCTGCTCGCCGCCGGAGAGGGTGGCGTAGGGCCGCTCGTACCAGTCGGGCGGGATCTGCACGCCCTGGGCTACCTGCTGAATCTGGGCTTCCATTTCATAGCCGCCCAGGTGCTGGAACCGCTCCTGCTCCTCGGCGTAGCGCTTCAGTAGCCGGTCCATCTCCCTTTGTGGAAGGGGTCTGGCCATCTCTGCCTCCAGGTCGCCGATCTGCCGCTGGCAAGCCAGGACCTCGCTGTAGCCAATCCGGAGGACCTGGTAGACGGTCATGGACTCCCGCTCCACAGGGACCTGTGGCAGGTAGCCGATCTGGGTTCGCTTCTGAATGGAGACCTCGCCCCCGTCCGGCTTCTGTAGCCCAGCCAGGATCTGCAGGAGGGTGGACTTCCCGGAGCCGTTGGGACCGATCAGCCCGACCCGCTCACCGGGACCCACCTCGAAGGTGATATCGGCCAGGATCTGGGTCGCGCCGTAGTACTTCGTGACATGTTGGCAACTGACGACGGACATACGGGGCTCCTCCTCACTGGCGGTGCGCCATGGCGAGCATCCGCTCCGCCATGGTGAGCATCGTCGTTCGCAGCGCTTCCGGTTCGTGAATGGTGAGCGGCAGGTCCAGGCTGACCAGGAAGCGGGCAAAGGTCTCCAGGTCGTCGTACAGGGTGGTGAAGAGCGTCCCCCTGGGTGTCTCGGTGAACTGGCCGTAAACGGCGGGAATCTTGGACTGGACCGTCTTCAGGTCGGCCTCAAACTCCACCCGCACCTCCCACCGGGCCCGCACGGTGCCAAGGCTCTCCACCACGAAGGCTGCCGTATCGAACTGGGCTGGCGGGGTGAAGCTCTCCGGAAGGGACTGAACCTGTCGGATTCGATCCACGCGGAAGAGGCGCATGGCCTGGCGCTTGGTGCAGTAAGCCGCCAGGTACCAGTGCCCCTCCCACCCGGCAATACCGTAGGGCTCGACCTTCCGTTGGGATGCCTCTCCGACCCTGGTTTCATATTCGATGACGATACGCCGCCCTTCCTGTGCCGCTTCGCTCAACCTGACCAGCAGGGCGGCGTCGGGCCGGGCGGTGTGCCGGTTGGGGGAGAGTGCCATGCGGGCGGCGAGCCCCTGGAGCCGCTGGCGCCCCTGGAGGGGCAGGACACGGAACACCTTGGCCAGGGCGCCCTCCACCGCTGCAGCCGGGAGATGAAGTTCGAGCCACTGGGTGGACAGGAGGCCCAGGGTGACTGCCGTGGCTTCATCTTCCGTAAAGAGCAGGGGCGGGAGCTTGTAGCCGGGTCGGAGGCGGTAGCCGCCGGCTGGGCCGCGGCTCCCCTCCACCGGCATGCCCATCTCCTGGAGCATGAGAATGTACCGCCGAACGGTGCGGGTATCTACCTCCAGCCGGCGGGCCAACTCCTGGCCACTCATCCGCGGATGGGTTTGGAGCAACTCCAGAATGGTGAGTAGCCGCGTTGTCGGGTGGTACATTTTCACACCTCCATCTAATTAGGACCGATCTTATCCTAAATGGTTGGTACGATTCAAGTGAAAGGGGAGATTCCGATGAATCAATTTGCAATGCAGTCGTGGAATGAACATGCGTACCATGAGGGGACCGGCGGGCAGAAACTGGCCCGGGCCAGTGTGGTCAATCGCTTCGAGGGCATGGTCGAGGGCGAGGGGACCCTGGAGTACCTGTTGCACTACCGGGAGGATGGCTCGGTCTACTTCACGGGCCTGGAGCGGGTGACGGGGCGGCTAGATGGTCGGGAGGGGAGCTTTGTGCTCCAGCACAACGGCACTCTCTCGGTTGATGGTGGCCTGCAGGCTACCTGGTCGGTCTTGCCGGGGTCGGGAACCGGGGAGTTGAGGGGCCTGAGTGGCGAGGGCGGCTTCGCCGCGGTCCTGCACGAAAAGGTGGTGCCGTACACGCTGGCGTACCGGCTGGGATAAAGCGATGCACCGCCTCCGGGTTGGGGGCGGTGCTGCTTGTTCCTAAGGGGGCCGTTAGGAGGCGTTGGCCTTAGCGAGCCAGGGGGAGACGAACCAGACAACGGGCAGGAATAGCAGTGCCATGAGCAGTGCTAGCTTGCCGGTCACCGCCGAGACGCCTGCCCCGTTGAATTTGAGTAGTCCGTCGTTGATCAACAGGTAGAACCAGACGAGATCAAACGCCCAGTGGAGCCCGGCGGGGAACCAGAGGGAGCCTGTGGCCAGGTAGGGCAGGGCGAACATGGTCCCGGAGACGAACCAGAAGATCCACCAGGGCGCCGGCGCCCCAAAGCGTGGAATGTGGAATACGCTGAAGACGAGCCCCACGATCAGGAGGGTGATGGCGGGCGAGAGCTTGTCTGGCAGGATTCGCAGTAGATAGCCGCGGTTGAGCAACTCCTCCCAGAAGCCTATGTAGCAGGTGTTGGCCAGGGTAAACAGGGCAGTCCAGATCAGTTCGGGCTGGGCCACCCAGCCAAGCGGAACCAGCCTGCCGGTGGCGTAGAGGTAGAGAAAGAGCCCGAGCGGTGGCAGAGCCCCCAGGCCGAGGCCGAGCAACAGGTTCGTGTGCCAGCCCTTGTGAAAGGCCAGCCCCAACTCGCGGTAGCCCCCTACACCCACCCACTGCGAAGCGAACAGCAAGAAGCAGACGAAGAGCACGGTGCCCGGGAGGAACAGGGGCTTCGGGACCAAATGCGGCCAGGTGAGTCCAATCGCTGCGAGCACAAGGAACCCCACGAGCTTCAGCTGAACCGCTCCCCCCTTCTTGTGTCGGGCTTTGTTGGGCTAGGACCTCTTCGGCTGGATATCGAGAATCCGCATGAGTTCGGCGCAGAGGCGCTCGACTTCGCCAGGCTGGACCGTGTGGGATGCCTGCCGCCCACGCTGCCGGGTCTGGATCAGCCCGGCCTCACGCAGAATCTGGGCGTGAACGCTGACCGTTTGGCGGGAGACCCCCAGGTAGTTGGCCATTTCGGTATTGTCCATGGCGAAGTTCCGGACCAGGCGGAGGATCACAAGCCGGTTCGGGTCTGCCAGCGCCTTCAGCCGGGTCGCCACTCGCTCGGCGTCGGCCCGGAAGCCGGCGAAGCCCTGGCTTGGGTGGCCCACTGCCACGGCGACGAAGCCCGGGTAGAGGAACCAGAAGTCGTAGAGGTCGAAGGGCTCGATCCAGCAGTATAGCCGTAGCTCCCCCTTCTCAACGGCTGACCGGAGGCCCGGGTAGTACTGCACCGGGTTCTGTGGGGCGAGACCCCCCACACCCTGGGTCGCCAGGTGGGACTCCACCTCTTGCGCCTGGCGCTCCATGTACGTACGGCGGGTCTCCCGCCAGCGGTGGTAGAACTGGAAGTAGGCCTGGTCCAACCAGAACCAGAAGCGACCGTGCAGGTCGCCGCCTTTGAGAATGCGGGTCAGGGCGAAAAGGTGCTGGCGAACAAAATCCCCCGAGTGCTCGGCCTGCGCGTGGGCTATGCCGTGGCGGTCGTAGGCCCCGGTCAACCACTCTGTCCCAATCGCCACTAGTTGGGCCACCTGGTCCACCCGGTCCGCTGGGAGGGTGGCACATGGCAGCCCTAGCTCCTGGGTCAGGCGCTGGAGCGCTGCCGCCGGGGTCAGCTCCCGAACGGCGAGGGTGGCGGTGCGGTAGTCGTCGGCGGTCAGCACGCCAGCCAACCAGGCGGCTGTGCCCAACCACCAGGACCAGCGCTGGTCGCTTCCCGCCAGGGCGTTCCCCTCTGCCCACCACTCGGCGGGAATGCTCGCCAGGTCTGGGGGCAGCTCTTCGGGTTTTGTCATGGACAGGAGCTGGCAGGCAGACTCCAACTCCAGGGCGATTGAGGTTCCAACGGTCCAGCGCTCTGCCATGCCGCTCGGCCTCCGTTTACGCAGTTACTATCATTACTACACGCAGTCATTTGACTGCATGTTCAGCATAGCAATGACGGAGCCTTCTGTCAAGAGAGTCCGGGCCTGTTCGGCCCGGACTCTCTCGGCATGGCGCAGCAAGCTCCTAGTCGCGGCCCGCGAACCGGGTGTCCGGCAGCCGCCCAACCGATCGCAAGTCCTCGAGGGCGATCTCGTCGGCCGCACCATCCAAAATCCGGCGGATATCGTCGAGCGCTTCGGCGAGCGAGATCCACTGGCCGGGCTGCTTCGTGTAGGGTTCCGCCACATAGAGGTGCTGGGACATGAACATCTCCAGTCGCTGACCCCGATAGTAGGTGCGCACCTCGGCAGCGGGGATCTTCTCCTCGCCTACTGCACGGGCGAGCGCTTTCAGCTCCTGGTACCGGCGGAACAGCTTGCGTGCCCGCTGCTGGACGAGCAGGTGGGCTGGGTCTAGCTGCGCTCCCTCCAGCAAGGTGGACGTGGAAAGCACCGGGTCAACGGCCGGGAATATGCGCCGGGCCGCAAGCTCCACGTCAAACCGCCAGAGGGTGTCAAGCGGCCCGAAGGGGGCGTCCTCGTCGGGGGAATCGCCGGATACGTCCACCAGGGCGAAACTGACCCGGTGCAGACCTGCCTGCGCCACTCGTTCACGCAGGGTCTCCAGCTCCCCTGTGAGGACAACGCTCCGGTCAGCCGCTACGAGCACATCGCGCTGGGCGAGTTGCGCCTCGATTAGCGCCTGAAGCTCACTCATTCTACAGGCGCTGGCCTCGGTCTCCCCGGCGACCTCCTTCATGAGCGGGTGTGCCTCGCCATTGAGCCAGGCCATGGTGGCGAAGCCCTTCTGCCGGAACCGGCGAACCAGTTCCTGCAGGACCACCGTCTGCCCGGAACCCTGGCGGGCGACCAGACCAACCGTGCCGCCACGAACCATGGGTGCGAATGTGTCGAGCACTCGGATTCCGGTCTCGATCATCTCCACGGCCCCGCCTCGGATCACCAGCTCATCTAGGGTGCAGCCGGCCAGGTCGGCCAGAGCGACAAGGGTCCGGACCGTGGCCTTGCCCAGGGGGATCTTCCCGGTAGTCAGGTCGGAGACGGTGGCAGAGCGAAGGCCGACGGCCCGCGCCGCCACCGTCAGGTTGGGCACACGCCGGCGCAGGAGCGGGACATTCAAATGGATCTCTTCCATCTGGGTTTCATCCACCTTTCCTTTGTAGAGTAACTCTCTTTACTTCGCAATGTACTCCCGATCACCGGTTTTGTCAAGGGCTTTTGTGCGGGCATGAAAAAGAGGGGGATCTACCCGTGACTGGGTAGCCCCCTCCGGTTCATTCGTCCGATCGACTAGATGCGTGGCCGGAGCCGCCAGACCAGGAAGGTCCCGGCCAAGAGCAGGGCCGCTGCTACGCCTATGGGCCAGAGGTCCACACGGGTTGCCTGGGATAACTCCCCGGCGGCAGGCTCCAGGGTCGGTGGCTGCTCGCCACGCATACCGCCCTGCGGGAAGCCGCCGCCCTGCGGGGGGCCACCTCCGGGCGGGACGTTGCCCCCAGGTGGGAAGTTGCCGCCCGGTACGTTGCGACCGCCAGGCGGGAAGTTGCCGCCCGGTGCGGGGCGACCCCCTTGGGCGAAGTTGCCGGTAGATACCGTCTCGCCCCCCGTCGTGGGTATGGTGCCATTCAACTGCTGCTGCAGGTTCGTCACCCGCGCCCGCTGAAAGGTGATCAGCCCCATGGACGAGCCACCAAACCCAAGGCCCCCACGCCCCCGCCCCTGACCTTGGGCCTGGGCCTGGGCTGCCGCCCCTCCGCCCGGTGCTGGCACGTCTTGCTGCGTTCCCTGGGTCCCGCTGGTCGCCGCTTGATCCAGCGAGTTCTGGAACTGCTCATAGGTAAAGAACTTGGTCGGGTCCTCTTTCACATAGGGATCGATCAGCGCCATGACCTCACGGGCACGAGCCTCGAACCGCTCCGGCTCCAGGTAGCCCTCGATCAACTCGGCTATGTACCCATGGTACCGCTCCTTGTACTCGGGCACCTCGAGCAACTTCCCCACCAGCGGCCGCTCAGAGAGCGCCACGGTAGTGGGCGAGTCGATCTTTAGCTCGGTACCCCCTCCCATGCCGCCGAAGGACATGTTGAAGTCCCAGGGAATGACGCTGAACCGCCCATTCTGCTCGTAGAGGTAGTAGTTGTGGGCGAACTGCCCCATGTAGGAGTCGGTGCTGACCATGACGGTGCAGGCGGCCATGTACTTCAGCACGGAGTCAATGTCCAGCACCGTCTCCAAATCGCCGCCGTTATTGTTGAGCGCATCTAGCAGATCCAGGAGGGGCTGGTGATCGGTCTGCCCCTTCCCCTTATAAACGATGCCCGGGGAGTTTGCATACGCATCGCCGTACCACTTCAGGTCGGCGCCCTGACCTGCCTGGCTGGCTGGTTTGTAGAGATCGCCTGTGCTCTCCCCGAAGTGGCGCTCAAGGAAGGGCGTGCCGACCTGCTCCACCGCCAGGTAGAGCCCCCAGGGTTCGCCGTTGAGGCTGAGCCGCACCCAGGTGCGCTCTGGGGTCGGGATCCCCAGCGACTCCATGGCCTCATAGCTCAGATACTCCCGCATGTAGGTCGGGTCGCTGAAGTTGTTATTCAGGTTTATGGTGCCAATGCCGTTCAGGCTCTGCCAATCAACAAACTGGTTGAGGTCCAATTTGAAGCTGAATCGCTTGGAGTCGGAGCCCGCCACCGAGCGCAGGCTGGAGTTCCCCTTGGTCCGGATCGAGACATTCGAAAGCGCCTGGCCGCCCCAGGTGACCGAGGCCCGGTACTCCTGCTCCTGGGCGCCGTTGGCCAGCATCTGCTCCAGGTCCGTGGCGGTCATGTCGACCGCCACGTCTAGCACTTGCTCACGGGGGAACGCAGAAAGGGTCTGGGCCAAAGCCTGCGGGCCCGCCGAGCCCGCGGGCGCCCCGGGCTCCCCCTGCCCCGAAAACCCGCTCAGAGCGACGCCGCCGCCGAGGAGGAGCAAAGCCAGCGCCCCCGCAGCCAACCGATGGCTCCACACAACGAATCACCTCTCCTGGTTGGCGGCTACGCGACGTAGTCTCCGTTATAGGCGATCAGGACAGCGTTCTCAATCCCCGCAATGGCGGCGATCTCCTTCACAATATCGGTTGCGCCGCTCTTAAGCCGGACCTCATAGGTCGCCTCAATTCCCGAGGGAGAGATCGTCTTCGACTTGACAGCGAAGCGCTTCAGGCGCCCCTTCAACGTGGACTGGACCATGGCATCGGCCGTGTCGGAGGCGGAGTGGACCACCAGTAGGTAGGGCGTCTCGCTAGCGGGCGTGCGGCTCAGCACGAAGATCATCAGACCGATCACCAGGGAACCGACCAGGGCTAGCATGTGGAGGCCCGCGCCCGTCACAATGCCGATTGCGATCGCCCAGAAGAGGAAGACCAGGTCCATGGGGTCCTTGACAGCGGTTCGGAAGCGGACGATTGAGAGGGCGCCCACCATGCCGAGCGACAGGACGATGTTTGACGTAACCGCCATGATCACCAGGGAGGTGATCAGCGTGATTGCGATGAGGGAGAGGTTGAAGGACCGGGAGTAGAGCACCCCGCGGAAGGTGCGCTTGTAGACGAAGTAGAGGAACAGGCCGACCAGAAAGGCGAGACCCAGAGTCAGTAGGATCCGGCCGAGGGTCAGGTCCTGGGTCGTCGTGGTGAGGAAACTCTTCTTGAACAGATCGCTAAAGTTCAGTACACCATTCATAGCTTACTGGTCCTCCCATAATGCGGTTTTGGTCATTGTGCGGCAGAGCACATACTTGCTGGCCGCCTGGCGCATGAGACCATCTGCCTGGAGGAGGTCCTGCACCGGTCTGGGCAGGAATTCGTCGTACTTGACTTCCAGAATGGTCATGCCGTCCACCGGGGCCGGAGCGAAGGGGGCGGGCCGGAAGAGGTCCAGGTTGGTCAGGCCACTGCGCAGGTCCCGGTCGAAAGTGATCCGGACATTGCCCAGGGCGCACACATACGCCTCACGGAGGTAGTCCACGATCACCTTGGGCCGGAGGAGTTGGTTGGTGATCTGCCAGGCCACCTCTTCCAGCAGCGGGTGGCCGTTCTCAAGCAGCGGGGTGGTCTCCCCGGCCCGGATCGCTTCGTATAGCTCCCGGCTAATGCGAAGCCGCTCCTTGCGCACCCCTTCGCCGACTTTGATCTTCTTTTCCAGGAGGATGGTGTCAGGCTGGCCCTCATAGATCCGGATCCGGATCTTCTGCCGATGTTGGAGTCCAGCCAGTTTCTCGTAGAGAGCGGAGTCTGCGACGTCATCGAAGTAGAGACTGCTAATCCGGTACGCCCCGGTGGGTCCGGCGTTTGGGTCTGTGCGCAGGAAGGGGCGTAGCCGTTGCCGCAGGATATGGCGCTGGGGCTCACCGATGAAGTACTTCAGTTCGTGACGATACAGTTCGGACACGGTCGAACGCTCCTCGTTTAGGCCGGCGATGACCCGTCGACTGGGACTGGCGGGGCCGTCTTCGCTTTGGGCTTGCGCCTCAGGAAGCGAACGGCGGTCAGTCCGAGCACGAGAACACCTCCACCGTAGTAGAGAACCTGCTGCCAGGGCATGCGGACATGGGAGATCAGCAGGACATGTAGCCAGGCAAAGGCCCAGGCGGGGAAGCTAAGCCAGTGGACCCAGCGCCAGAGGTAGCCCTTGATCGCACCGGCGAGATACCCGCCAACCAGGACAGCGAGGAAGGCATAGAGGGCGTAGATTCCGAGCGAGAGCGGCAGCGCGTGGCGCCCGGTCAGAGACGGGAAGAATATGTTGATCCAGGACATGCCCCCTTCCACGTAACGGAAGAGTAAAGCATGAATGAGCGTAGTGTAGATCGTCCAGGCGCCCGCCCACTGGTGGATCTCATCCAGCAGGCGGCCGGTGGCCTTGCCGAGCCAGCGGGTGTGGGCCAGCAATCCGGCCACGACCGAGACGGTGAGAATGAGGAAGCTCAGGTGGCCAACGGCAAAGGTGAACTGCTGCAGTCCCCCACCTCCCTGCACGAGGTTCCGGAGGATCTGGTAGCCGCTCGTGAGTGCGTTCATGAACCCCACCCCCTAGGACTCGGAGCCGGAGTCGCTGGACTGCTCCTGCCAGGTTCCCGGCCTCTCCATGAAGCGGCCTTCGGGCCTCCCACCGTAGCCCTCCTGACCACCCGCCATGCTCCCCAGGATCATGGTGCCGACCACAACCGCTGCAACGCTTAGGAAAAACCGGATCAGGGCGGAGCGCTTCTCTTTCTGCATGGTAAAGACCCCTTTGCTACTTCGTGTGAGCCCGTGGTCTTATCTAACCACAGGCCCGAAGAGGTGGGTGTGAAGCTTCGCGAAAGGAATCTTAATGAAAGCGAGGGCGCCCGCTGTTTTCAGCTGGCGCCTCTCTGACTGGGTCCTATGCGGTTTCCTGCAGTGGGAGCCGAATGCGGAAGGTAGATCCCACACCCACCTTGCTTTCTACGTCGATCGTTCCGCCCAGCCGCTGTACGGCCTCTTTCACGATTGCCAGCCCCAGGCCCGACCCGCGAATCTCCTGTGTGTCAATACCTCTGTGGAACCGCTCAAAGACGAAGGGCAGGTCCGCCTCCGCAATGCCCCGCCCCTGGTCAATGACGGTCAGGACAGCAGCCGTCTCATCGCGCCGGACCCGCACCGTTACCAGGGTGTCCGCTACGGCATACTTGCAGGCGTTCTCCACCAGGTTCTCCATGCAGCGCATGAGGAGGGTGTCGTCAAGCCGAACCCGTATGGGCCACTGGGGAATATCCATGACAAGGCGCTGGCCGTATTCGTCTGCCATGTCCTGGAGCGTTGGCTCCAGCCTTCGGACCGCCTGGCCGAGGTCATGGGTCTCCAATCGGAGCGATGTTCCCTCGCTAATGTTGGCGATTTCGAGGAGCCCCGAAACGGTATGGTCCATGCGCTCCACCTGGCGCTCGACCGATGGAAGCACCTTCTGAAGCTTGTCCGGGCGTTCGCTAAGCAGCTCCGCATAGGCCCGCATGGTGGCAAGGGGTGTCTTCAGTTCGTGGGCGGCGTCGGCGGTGAATCGCCTCGCCAGATCGCGCTCTGCCCGCAGGGCTCCCAGCGACTCCTGCACGTTGCGCAGCATGCGGTTGAACTGGATCACGAGATCATCTAGCTCGGAAACCGCTACCTGATCGACAATATGGGAGAAGTCGCCAGCCGCAACCGCTGCTGTACTCTGCGCAAGGGCCGCGATCGGGCGTGAGAGCCAGCGGCTGAGCCACCAGGCGATCGCTGCGGCCAGCACGAAGGTGAGCCCTAGAATCACAAGGATCTGGGCCATAAAGGTTCGGAAGATTTCTCCCGGGGTAACGGGCGGAAGCGAGAACGCAAAGACCATGAGACCAGTATCGGTCATGTAATGGTTCGTCCAGCGGTCACGCGCGGGTTCAGGCCGACGGTCAAGCAGATCGGGAGGGATCCGGCCCCGATCGGGGGGCACACCGACGCCACGCCCGAGTGGATCTTTGCCGGTTGGGGCTGGTCCGACCGACTCGACCGTGACCTCTGGGAACTGCTCGGCGAGCAACTGGACCACCTGCTCGGTTGAATAAGCTCCCCCAGGCAGCCCAGTCAGGTACTCCTGCACCTCACGGTAGAGCAGGAACTGCTGCTCCCGCTCCACGCTTACGGCATACTCCCGCACCACCCGCCAGAAGACACCGCCGGCAATGGTGAGCAGGAGCAGGGCGATCACCAGGTAGCTGACAACCAGCCGAAATCGTAGGCTACGCCATGCCTTCATGATTCCTCCGCCACCATCATGTAGCCAACTCCCCGCACGCTGGCGATATAGCGGGCCTCTTCAGGGTTGTCCCCCAGCTTCAGCCGGAGGTTTCGAATATGGACGTTGACCGTTGGTGCACTCCCCGTGTTCCGCTCGGTCTGCCAGAGCAGATCGGTCAGCGCTGTCCGGGTCAGGACCTTGCCCGGCTTCTTCGCGAGCGCCAGGAGCAGGTTGAACTCGGTCAGGGTGAGGTGGATTCGCTCCTCGCCACGGTAGACCGCCTGCCGCTCGGGTATGATCACGAGGTCGTGAACCCGAATCCGCTTCTCTTCATCGATCCGGACTGAGGCCCGGCGTAGCAGAGCCCCAATGCGGGCTCGCAGTTCACGCATGCCAAAGGGCTTGGCAATGTAGTCGTCGGCCCCGAGTTCCAGGCCGATTACCTTGTCGGTCTCGGTGTCGCGCGAGGTCAGGAAGAGAATTGGCACGTGGCTTGTGCGCCGCACCTCCCGACAAATGTCCAGGCCGCTCTTGCCGGGCAGCCGAATGTCCAGAATCACCAGGTCGTGGTCGCCAGAAAGAGCTCGCTTCAGGCCGACTGTGCCGTCGTCCACATGCTCCACACGCCAGTCTTCGTCTTCCAGGACCAAGCGAATCGCCTCGGCCAGGTCGTGATCGTCCTCTACCAGTAAGATGTTGGCCTCCATCTGCTTCTCGCGCTCCTCGCCATTTCGCTCTCTCTATGGTACCGCACATCCACACGGATTTCACCACAGGCCCGACGCGGTGCAGGTGAAGCTTCGCGAAAGAAATCTATATGGAAGGAGCGGCCCATGGGCGCGCAAAGGCCGAGGGCGCTGTTGCCCTCGGCCGACCAGACTGTTAATCGGGCTGATAGATCCCGGGCTCAAAGCGCAGCGGCTCATCGAAGGTAATGTAGTCGATGTTGATCATGAGCACGATGTAGCGCATGCCGGTCTCCGGGTCGCTCAGGACCACATGATCGCGCGCCGCATTCTCAACCCGTCCCTTGAAAATCCTGGCCGCCCACTCCGGATTGTTCTCGTTGGTGGTGTAAACCGTGGCGACCTTGCCCCGGTTCATGCGGAGGATGTTTTCGACGTAGGTCTCTTCCTCACCCCGGGGTGCACTGGGGACCACGCCACCAAACATGAGGGGGGGTTCCGCCATCTTCCCGGTCTTACCGGCCTTACCGGCCTTGCCCATCTGCCCCATGGGCATCATCTGCTGGCCCATGGGCATCATCTGTTGACCCATAGGCATCATCTGTTGGCCCATCTGCCCCATGGGGCCCATCATCATGTCGGGGGTCATGGTCTGCCCGGACAGCATGGGGGGCATGCCCTTGCCCATGCCCATACCCTTGCCCATACCTTTGCCCATGGTACCCTTTCCCATGCCCATTCCGGGGTATCCAACTGCGGAAGGCGCCTGGGCGCCGGGAATGGCATTCGGATCTTTGCCGTACAACCTGAATCCTCCTCGCTTAGGTGAAGACTCGGGGACACTGCTGTGCGTCAGCCAGGTAGAAGCAGTGGCTCTTGAACTGACCCGCGAGAGGCCGGCCCCACCACGTACTCGGACAACTGGCTCCAGGTGGCCTGAAGAACCAGAGGGTGTGGGTGGCGGGGTGTGTCTGCTCCCCGCCGGCTGCCCGCCTGGCCAGCCGCATCTCCTTCTCTCGGGCCCCCTGCCAGAAGTAGGGCTTGCAGATCGCTTCAAACCCGGTGGCGCACTCGTTACCGAGGTCCCGGTTCACGATGTCCCTGACTGAACGGAGGTTCCTGAACTCGCCACAGTTGGCGTAGACACGATTGGCGATCACGTTGCCGACCATGAGCATGCCGAGTTCGCCTTCGCCCTCCGCCTCAGCCCGCATTAGCCGCGCCAGCAGTTGGAGATCATCGGTCGATGTCTTGATGCGGCCCATGCTCTCGCCTCCTGCCTCGTAGGGTTGCAGATTACCTTATGCCAACTGGCGCCCGCAGGGTTCCTGGGCAGAAGCAAAAGGACCCGGGTGCTTACCCGGATCCCGCCAGTTCAACTGTCCAGTCGGCGCCCTTGATCCACGTGCCGTTGCTGAACTCCCGCCCCCGGAGCACCACCCGGTCCGGATAGACCTGGATATAAAGCCCCTGGACCGGTCTCGCCACCGAAGCGGCGCCTCGGGTCTTCCCGACCGATGCGTTCTGGAACCAGTGGAAGGTGGCCTCACGAGTGTACCGACCTTCAGTCTCCAGGCTCCGGTGGGTGTGGCCCGAGAGCACGATCACGTTGCGATAGGGGGCGAGGATCTCCCGGAACTCCGTGGCCCGAATCAGCCGGTGAGAGCCGCCATTGCTGCCGGGGGGTGGCAGCGGCTGGTGGATAAAGACCAGGGCGAGGGATCCGTCGGCGTGTGGCTTGAGGGTTTCGGCCAGCCAGGCCAGCTGCTCGTCGGAGTACCAGGCCCCTTCACCTACCTCGGGCCGCTCCTGGACATAGGTCTCCTGCGACAGCATGATCAGGTGGACCTTATTCACCCAGGTGTCGTGGTAGGGACGGTCGTACCCCATGAACCGGAGGAACCGCTCCCTGGACTGGGCGTCGGTCTTCCCGTGAGGACCGGTGGCGGTGGACCACTCACCCTGAGCGTTGTACCAGATATCGTAGTACTCGTGGTTGCCCATGAGCCCATGCACTTCTGGCAGGTCATACTCCGCCATGATCTCCTTCAGGGCGTCGTAGTCGCTCTGCCGGCCGCCATCCACCTGGTCGCCCCCCAACACAATGGTGTCGATGGGGCCATTGAATGCAGTCAGGTCCTTCAACGCCAGGTGCAACCTCTCGGCCATAGCGGAATCGGTGCTCGACATATGGATATCACTCAGCAGAAAGAAGGCCAGTTGCGGCCGTGGCCCGGGCGGCAGATCGGTGGGCTCTGTACGGCGCAGCGTCCGCCAGAGGGCAGTGCCACCGGCCGCGGCAAGGATCGCGGCGCCTATCGCCTTCAGAAGACGCCTTCTGGACAGCATGCGCATCCCTCCCTGCCTGTGCGAAAGAGGCGCCACCGGTGTGGCGCCTCAGATCGGCGTGTGCGGCCTACTTGCCCTTCACCTTGGCCCAGGTGTCCTTCAGCGTGATCGTGCGGTTGAAGACCAGCAGATCGGCCGTGGAGTCGGGGTCTACGGTGAAGTAGCCGTGCCGCAGGAACTGGAACCGGGCACCGACCTCCGCCTTCGCCAGGCCGGGCTCCACCTTGCAGCCGGTCAGGACCTGGAGCGAGTTCGGGTTCAGGTTGGCCATGGCGTCGCCGCCTTCGGCCGGGTTCTCGGTCAGGAAGAGGTTCTCGTAGATCCGCACCGTGGCCTCCTTGGCATGCTCCGCCGAGACCCAGTGAATCGTGCTCTTGACCTTGCGCCCATCGGGCGCCTCGCCGCCCCGGGTGGCCGGGTCGTAGGTGCAGTGGAGTTCCACGATCTCGCCGGTGGCCGGATCCTTGACTACATCGACACACGTGATAAAGTAGCCGCCCTTCAGGCGGACCTCACGGCCGGGCGCCAGGCGGAAGTACTTGGGCGCCGGCTCCTCCATGAAGTCCTCCTGCTCAATGTAGAGCGTGCGACCGAAGGGGACCATGCGGCTGCCGGCCTCCGGATCTTCGGGGTTGTTCTCAACCGCCACTTCCTCGACCTGGCCCTCGGGGTAGTTGGTCAGCACCACCTTCAGCGGCCGCAGTACGGCCATCATACGTGTGGCCTTCTTGTTCAGGTCTTCCCGCACAAAATACTCAAGCTGCGCCAGGTTGACCACGCTGTTGGTCTTAGCTACACCTACATCGTTCATGAAGTTGCGGATCGCCTCAGGGGTGTAGCCGCGGCGGCGGATCCCCGCCAGGGTCGGCATGCGGGGGTCGTCCCACCCGGTGACATGCCCCTCCTCCACCAACCGGCGCAGGTTCCGCTTGCTGGTGATCGTGTGGGTCAGGTTCAGGCGGGCGAACTCGATCTGCTTCGGGGCATCGGGGATCTCAAGTTGCTCCAGGAGCCAGTTGTAGAGCGGGCGATGATCCTCGAACTCCAGGGTGCAGAGGGAGTGGGTGATCCCCTCGATCGCATCGGAGAGCGGGTGGGCGTAGTCGTACATCGGGTAGATGCACCACTCATCCCCCGTCGTATGATGATGGGCGTGCATGATCCGGTAGAGGACCGGATCCCGCATGTTGATGTTGCCAGAGGCCATGTCGATCTTGGCCCGAAGGGTCCGGCTCCCGTCGGGGAACTCGCCGGCCTTCATGCGGGCGAAGAGGTCCAGATTCTCTTCGACCGACCGGTTCCGATAAGGGCTCTCCTTGCCAGGCTCGGTCAGAGTGCCGCGGTACTCGCGCACCTGCTCGGGGGTAAGGTCGTCCACATAGGCCTTGCCCTTCTTGATCAGCACAATGGCCCACTCGTAGAGCTGGCGGAAGTAGGCAGAGGCTGAGTAGAGCCGATCGTCCCAATCGAAGCCCAGCCAGCGGATATCGTTCTTGATCGACTCCACGTACTCCACCTCTTCTGCGGTGGGGTTAGTGTCGTCGAAGCGCAAGTTGCAGAGGCCGCCGTTGGCCGCGGCGATCCCGAAATCCAGGCAGATCGCCTTCGCGTGGCCGATATGCAGGTAGCCGTTGGGCTCCGGTGGGAAGCGGGTGTGGACCCTTCCACCGTAACGACCGGCTGCCCGGTCCTCGTTAATGATCTCCTGAATGAAGTTAGACGTGTTGTACTCCGCCAAAGGGAACCACCTCTGAATTTCTAGTTTCACCAGGCCTGGGTAGCGGCATACGAATGCCAAACACTCTAAGCATAATCGTACCAGATCCCTGTTGGAAAGGGTCTACATTTGTTTTTCTCCACGCACAATTCCTCCCCGCCCCTGTCTGGGCGGGGAGGAGGCGGTTTAGTCTGCAGGGGCGGCGGCAATGAAGCCGCCGGTACCGTCTACCGTGATCCGTTGTCCGTCGGTCAGCAGGCTGGTGGCCCGCTTGGTGCCCAGCACGGCGGGAATACCCATTTCGCGGGCCACAATTGCGGCGTGGGAGAGCGGCCCTCCTACATCGGTCACAATGCCACCGGCGAGGCTGAAGAGGGGCGTCCAGGCTGGACTGGTCATGGGGGTCACCAGGATATCGCCCTTCTCTAGCCGGCTGGCCTCTGCGAGATCGCGCACCACGCAGACCTTGCCGGTCACCCGGCCATGGCTCGCTCCAACCCCCACCAGGAGGTGGCCTTCACGGGCCCGCCGCCGGGGAAGGACCGCCGGGGGCAGGCCCCCGCTCGCTACAATCCAGTTCTCTCCCCGCTGGTGCGCGGCCACGACTCGCTGGTACGCCCGCTTGCGCCGGGCGATTTGCGGCTTCAGATCTCGCTGCCCACGGGCCGCTGCTCCGAGTTCGGATTCCAGTATGTAAAAGACATCATCGGCCTGGCTGATCTGCCCCCCTGCGGCGAGCCGGGCGCCGAGTTCGAGGACCAGCCGGCGCAACGCCCCGCAGAGCCGCTCGTGGTAGGAGAGGCTCTCCTCACGTGTCACCACATAGCGGCGAGCCATGTCGAGGCTGTGCAGGAACCAGCGGCGGAAGAGGGGGCTCAGCCGGGCAGCCACTTGCTCCCTGGTGGCGGTGAACTGGACCGTTTGTTGATGGTCGATCGTGTCCACGTCCAGGGCGGTGGGGTCGGCCATGAGCGCATCCACCATGCCCAACACGGCAGATGGTTCGTCCCGCCAGGTCGGAATGCTGGGGAGTGGCTCCATGCCCTTGGTGGGGCGACTTCCCCAGTGGGTCAGGAACTCGGTCAGCGCCTGCCGGAAGGTCTCGCTCTCCTTGCCGTGAGCCACTGCGACCTGGGCGAGACGGGCGGCGTCACGGCTCATGGCGCCCGAGCTGTAGGGCAGGGCGGTGAAGAGCGTGCGGGAAGCGTTGGCGGCGGCGTTGCGGCCCAGAGCCAGGCGAGTGAAGAGCTTGGTTAGCGCCTCAAAGACGATACCGGCGGTGAAGACCGTGCTGAACCGATGGGGCAGTTCCTGCTGGTAGGCTTGCAACAGGCGCTCAATCCCGTCGGCGAGGGCTGGGGTGGCAAGCATGGCGAGATCTGCTTGCTCAACCGGCTCAATCGCTGTGAGGAGATCGGCCCGGAGGCGAGGCCAGGCTACTCCGGGCTCTTCCCTCAGGGCCCGCAGAAACCATGCTGGCACTCGCCAGAGGATTGGCAGGCGTGGGCGCAGGGCATGAGGGCGGGGAGCAATGCGCCCGTCCGGAAGCTCCTCGTAGTACGAGTGGCCCGCTGGCCCCTTGGCCCCGAACTCTGCGAACCAGGTGGAGAGACTCCAGTTAGCGAGCCGGTAAATGGCGGCATCCAGCGGCTTGAGGGGCTCTGGCCAGTGGTCCATGGTGTTGTCGAGGCTCAGCGCGTGCGCCCAGACCTCCATGCGGCTCAACTTGGGCCCTACATACCCAAGGGCGATGGTGGTAATCGGCCGCGCCTGGAGCAGGTAGAACTGGCCGCCTGCCAGCGCCCACTCCGTATCTTGCGGGGCGCCGTAGTGAGCGGCCACCTGCCGCCCCAGTCTCGCCAACGTGATCAGGTCGCCCTCGCTCAGACAGTACTTTCTCCGGAGGGCTGGCTCCACCGGCTCGTGGTGGATGCCGTTTGCTCCAGGCAGAATGCACACCTCCTTCGCCCCGCAGGTGCGCTGCAACACTCGGCCCTCCTGATCCAGTACAAAGCTATCTGGTGTGACCACGCCGCTGACTACCGCCTCACCCAGCCCGTAAGAGGCGGTTACCAGGAGCTCGTTGGGGCTGCCGGAGACGGGATTGGCCGTGAACATGACGCCAGCGACCTCCGCCGGGATCATGGCCTGGACTACCACCGCCAGGCTCACACCAAGGTGGTCGTAGCCCATTTGTGCCCGGTAGCTGATCGCCCGGGGCGCCCAGAGGCTGGCCCAACACCGGCGGATTGCCTCAAGGAGCGCACCGGCGCCCTGTAGGTTGAGGTAGGTCTCCTGCTGGCCGGCGAAGGAGGCATCGGGCAAGTCCTCGGCGGTGGCGCTGGAGCGGACCGCCACCAGGGGGGTGGAGACCCTTGTGGTCAGCGTTTCGTAGGCGGTTATGACCTCATCCACCAAAATCTCTGGAATCGGCGTGCGTTCGATCCAGGTCATGACCTCCTGCGAGGCGGCTTCCACCGCTGGCAGATCGCCCTGGTCGAGTCCCTGCAGGCGGGTCGCTATTCGTGCTGGGAGGTCGGCAGACTCCAGGTGTGACCTGTAGGCGGCGGTGGTCAGGACAAAGCCGGGTGGGACGGGGAGCCCGGCGCGGATCATCTCCCCCAGATTGGCACCTTTACCGCCGGCCACTGCGATGGCACCTTTATGTAACTCCTCTAACCAGGCGATATTGTGCATATTAATGGTTCTCCATGCCCGTCAGGAAGATATCGACAAACTGGCGCACGAAGGCTTCCCGTGTAGGGGGAGAGTCCGACGGGAAGACCACCTTGTTCGCCAGCACAAACCCGAAGATCCCTACGGCGAACGATTCACCCGCGATGTCGGGATCGAGGTCGGCCCGCAGGACTCCCCGCCGTTGCCACTCGCGAATGTAGCCAGCTATGGTGCTGCGATAGCGGAAGCCGGGCACTTTCATACCGGTCGGGCCTGTGCCGGGCTCGATGATCTGAAGCCGGAGCCAGGGGAGGTTCTGCTCCAGCCCCACCAGTTGCTGCAGCCCCGCCTGGAACAAGGCCTCGCGAGGCGGCAGTTCATACAGGGCTTCGACAGTTTTCTGAATGAGCGCCCTGGCTTGGGCCCCCCTGCCTAGGACCGCTGCAAATAGCTCTTGCTTGTTGCCAAAGTGCCGGAAGAGGGTGACCTCATTGACACCCGCCCTGGTGGCGATTCCCCGGGTTGTCGCACCGGCAAATCCCCGCTCCGCAAACTCGGTAGATGCCGCCTCCAAGATCCGTTCCCGTGTTGATACTGAAGTCACGTTGCCCCTCCGTTGAATGCAAGTACTTGCTTGCATTAGGATAACATAACCAGAGCGGGCTGGGAAGAGGGAAGAATCCATGGTTCTTCGGGTTATGTCAACCTGTCGCATGAACCCCCGCCATTCGGGAGAGGTTATTCGTGACGGTAGAATCCGGAGGTGGCAGACATGCACCAGAGCCAGTTAGCGCCTCACGAATCCATGGAGCTACACGAACTGCTCAACTTCAAGACCCTCTGCCTGGCCAAGTCAAAGCTCATGCAGGGGCTGGTCTTTGATCAAGAGCTGCGAGCCCTCATGCAGAAAGATGTTGACCTCTCAATCAAGGCGGTCGATACCCTACGCGGGCTCTACCAGGGCGCCCCCTTTGCTGACCGGGAGGTAGCCGCCGAGTGAATAACGACTACTTGGACCCGATTAACGCGGAGAACATGCCGAACCTGGTGGACAACTCGCTGGCGCTCGACCTCCTGCTCTCCGCCAAAACCGGGGTCACCTACTGCGCCAAGGCTATTACCGAAACGACCTCGCCAGCGGTCCGAGCCGTCTTGCGGGAGATTCTCAACGACTCCCTCACCCTTCACCGGGAGACCGCCCAACTCATGATGGCGAAGAAATGGTTTCATCCTTACCAGTTGGAGGAGCAGCACACGCTAGACGTGCGCTCTGCAGAGACGGTTGTGAAGATCGCCAACATGGACCTCTTCCCCCCCGATACCTCGCGCCTTGGCCTCTTTGCGACACCAAACAAGTAGGGGGGAAGCTGGACCGTGAAGGCCGTTACCTATCAGGGCATCAAGAATGTCCAGGTCAAAGATGTCCAGGACCCAACGATCAAAGAGAAAGATGACATCATCATACGGGTCACCAGTTCGGCCATTTGCGGGTCGGATCTGCATTTGATCCATGCCATGGTTCCCAATCTGCCGACGGGCTTCGTGATTGGGCATGAGCCGGTTGGGATTGTCGAGGAAGTGGGGCCCGAAGTCACCCGGGTCAAGAAGGGAGACAAGGTGATTGTCCCGTTCAACATTAGCTGTGGCCAGTGTTGGTACTGTACCCACCAGCTGGAGAGCCAGTGTGACAACGCCAACCCGCATGGTGACATGGGCGCCTTCTTCGGGTACTCCGAGACTGCCGGCGGCTACCCTGGGGGACAGGCGGAGTATTTGCGAGTGCCCTACGGGAACTTCACCCCGTTCAAGGTGCCCGAGGATAACGAGGTGGAGGACTACAAGCTCTCCGTGATCGCAGATGCCATGAGCACTGGTTACTGGAGCGCCGACAACAGCGTGTCACCCGGCGACACAGTCGTTGTGCTCGGTTGCGGCCCGGTGGGCCTCTTTGCCCAGAAGGCTGCCTGGTTGAAGGGCGCTAAGCGGGTGATTGCGGTTGACTATGTCGACTATCGCCTCGAACGGGCCAAGAAGATGAGCCAGGTGGAGACCTTTAACTTTGAGCAGGAAGAGAACATCGGCAACCACCTGAAGGAGATCACACAGGGCGGCGCCGATGTAGTGATCGATGCGGTTGGTATGGACGGCAAAATGACCCCGCTGGAGTTCCTCGCCACGGGACTGAAGCTGCATGGTGGGGCCCTGGGGGCGCTCGTCACGGCGACTCAGGCGGTGCGAAAGGGTGGGACGATCCAGGTTACCGGGTTTTACGGCGGGCGGTACAACGCCTTCCCGTTAGGCGATATCATGAACCGCAACGTGACCATGAAATCCGGGCAAGCGCCGGTCATTCACTACATGCCGCACATGTACGAGTTGGTCAGGACCGGCCAGGTTGACCCTGGCGATGTGATCACCCATGTGCTGCCGCTCTCAGAAGCGAAGCACGGCTACGAGATCTTTGACACCAAAACAGACAACTGCATTAAGGTCGTTCTCCAACCGTGAGGAGGGACACGTCATTGAGAGTCCCGCAGTTTGCACTCCATGAGACCCTGGAGTTGCATGAGATGGTTACCTTCAAGGCGCTCTGCCTGACAAAGTCCAAGACCATGCAGATCCTGGTCTCGGATCCGGATCTAAAGCGAATCATGCAGGAAGATGTAGAACTGACAACCCGGCAACTGCAGGAGTTAGGCACGCTTCTCTCCACCGTTGCCCAAGGAGGTGGAATGGCATGATTCCACTCATTGAGCGACTCATGGGCGTCGACACCCTGACCGACCAGGTTATCGCCTCGGATCTGCTGACTTCGGCCAAGGCTGGTATCAAGATGTATGCTCTGGCCGCTACCGATTCAGCTACACCTGAGGTGCGGCTGGTCATGGAAAGACACCTCTTCGAGGCCATTGACATGCACGCCAAGGTGACAGCCTATATGGTGGAGCGGGGATTCTACCGCCCTCACCAGGTGGAGGAGCAACTGCAACTTGACCGGCAAACGGCCCAGACTGCACTGAATATCCCGTCGTGACTCCGAAAGGTACGAGCCCTGGTGAGCGTTCGCCAGGGCTCTCCTTGTTGTCCGTTGGGAATGAGGACGCTCTCAGTTGGATCGTGAAGCTCCCCCTCGCACGCACTACGTCAACAGGACATATGTCCTTCCCAAGCCCCCGGACCATGTCATTTAATGAGGGAAGAGACTCCAACGGAGGCGAGATAGACGTGCGAGGAACCCTGTTTGCAATCTTGGCGGGGGCATTCATTACGTTTCAGGGAGTGGCGAATACGCGCATCAGCCAGGACATTGGCACGTGGCAAGCGGCAACGATCACGCAGCTTACAGGCTTCCTTGGCGCGATTTTGATCCTGCTACTCGTCCGGGATCAGCGGTGGCGTGAGATGCGTCAGGTCAGACCACTCTACCTGACGGGTGGTGCGTTTGCGGCGCTGATCATTTCCAGTAATATCACTTCTATAAGGGAAATCGGCGCGACCATGACTATATCCGTGCTGTTGATTGCGCAACTGAGTACTGTGATTCTCGTCGACAGCAACGGGTGGTTTGGCCTGCTCAAGCAGAAGATGGGGTTGCCCCATTTCCTTGGGATCGGACTGATGATTGCCGGCGTGGTGATCCTGGGGCTATAGGGACTTGGCCGCCCAGGCACGGGCACTGAAAGGGTGAAACGAGCGGATGAAGGAGATTCGCGACCGGGCCTTGCTAGACCACTACCTGCAACTGCACAGCCTGCAACCGATCTTTGGTGCGCACCTGCTGCCGCACCTCGCACTCTACGGCTTCAGTCCGGGTGAACGGGTCTGTGTGCAGGGGGAGATTGCTGAGTTCCTATATGTGCTGGTGAAGGGGAGGCTGAAGGTTCATACGACTTCGGCGGAAGGGAAAACCCTCGTTCTGCTTTCGTTCAAACGGCCCCTCGAGGTGATTGGTGACATTGAGTACGTGCAGGGAATCGAGACACTCAACACGGTGGAGGCTGTCACACCTGTGCACATGATCGGCGTTCGCTATGAGGCCCTGAAGCAGCACGGAAAGGACCATGTCCCGCTGCTTCAGTTTCTATTGGAGATACTGACACGCAAGTTCCTCCGGAAGAGTAACTCACTCAGCTTCAACCTTATGCATCCGGTGGATGTTCGCCTGGCCAGTTACCTACTCTCCCTATCTGGCGACGACACAGAGGATCAGTTCAGCGGGGAGGTACGGTCGGCTAGCTTGGTAGACGCCGCAAATCTGATCGGGACCAGCTATCGACACGTAAATCGGGTCCTTCAGCAGTTCTGCGCCAAGGGCCTGATCGAGCGGGATAATGGTCGAATCCTGATTCGGGACCGGGATAGGCTACGCGAGCTGGGGCACCAGAATATCTACGAGTAAAAGGACGGCGATGTCATGGTTTCGGGACTGGTGCTGGCAGTGGTCGCCGGGTGTCTAGTCGGTCTACAGAATGTCTTTAACAGCCGCGTGAGCGACCGGGCAGGCTCCTGGGCCACAACGGCGCTGGTGTTGGGCATGGGCTTTCTGGCTTCACTCACCCTCGGGCTTATCTTCGAGGGTCAGAATCTGTTCGTCTTGAATGGCATGAAACCGTGGTACTGGCTAAGCGGACTGACCGGCGTTGGTGTCGTGGTCTGTATGGTGCAGGGGATTAGGCTACTTCGCCCCACGTATGCCATCTCTATCGTGCTGACTTCGCAGTTGGTGTCTGCCCTGCTTTGGGACTCACTGGGCGTGTTGGGGCTTCATAAGGTTGATCTCACCTGGAAGCACGGAGCAGGTGCGTTGGTGATGATACTCGGCATTGTTGTCTTCAAGCTGGGTGGTTTGTATCAATCGAATAGCAATACCTAACCAAGCCTCTCCTCAGCGTTGCATTCTCTGGATTGTTCCCATGCTACTACTAGTCATAATGGTGACTACTCAATCCGATTGGAACGTGTACCATGCAGGGTAGTACCTTGGGGTGCGAATCACGGAGGGAATAATGCATGAAGAGGCTTTGGCTGGTCTGCGGAGTCCTGGCTCCGGTCTTCTACGTGGCGACAGTGATCATTGGGGGTGCAATCACCCCAGATTATAGCCACGTTCGCGACGCCATTAGTTCGCTCACCGAGACCGGTGCCCCGGAGATCCCCCTTATACAGATTGGTTTCGCCCTCTACAACTGGTCATTGCTGGCCTTCAGCTTGGGGCTCATGTTCGCCATGTGGAAAGCGGGTAGCCGTTCAATGGTGATCAGCGCTGGCATGCTCATGCTGGTGGGCCTGGCGGGCGTGCTCATGAGCTGGTTCACCCAGGATCCGGTCGGGACGCCCCTTACAGTGCGGGGGATTGGCCACTTTGTCCTCGCGGGGATTGAGGCGCTCGGGACAATTATCGGGATTCTGCTCTTTGGGCTTGGCTCACGCCGGATTTCGGGACTGGCTCCCCTGCGGCTCTACTCGCTGCTCAGTGCTGCGGTGGTCTTTATTAGTGGCGGTATCTCCTCAGCGACGCTCGCCTTCAATCCGTATTTTGGGGTATTTGAGCGGATCACGATCGGAACGTTCATGCTGTGGCTTTTTGTGGTTTCCACGAGGCTGCTGCGGCTGTCAGGGGCCCCGGCACAGAGACTCAGAGTGACTCGACCATAGCGAATGGCTGGTTGATACAACAGCGGCCTACAACCCCCGTAAGGAAAGGTGTAGGCCGTTTTCCTGTCTCCAGATTAATCTCTATGGAATCTTAGCTCGAATGTAGTCATGGACATCAACGTTGTACACGATCTCCTCGACACCAAGATGGATCCAGGGTCTGCCCTCTTCAAACCAAACCCCGTTAATCCAGAGCATCTTCTTACCGGTGGAACTATTATGCTTCATCGCTTCGGTGTACTGGATTCTGCCGCTGTCGGGATCGAACCGAACGACGAAAACCTCCTTCTCACTCCCGTGTGGTGCCACGAGCAGTGAGGTCGTGCTGTCCACCGGCTGCCACCTCACTCGTGAATCCGTGACGAGTACGGCCGGGAACCAGGTTAGGGCCTCAGCCCAAAGGCTCACATTACTGCCTTGATCAAACCCAGAGCCCTGATCGATTCCGCCGGGCCGCTTTGCCCAACCAGTTCCGTCAATGAACGTGTCGTAGCCCCTCATGAACGGCAAACCGAGGAATGTCATCTCAATATCGTGGCGGTAAGTCTGACCAGCTTCGTGAGTAAATCGAAAGCGGATAGGTACCGGCAAACCTCCGATTCGCATTGTTCCCCGCCCATTCATTACGACAGTCTCTATGACCGGAACGGTCTCTCCGTAGGTCACACGGTAGAAGCGTTCAACAGGCGCGGGCAACCCCGACGGCAGCGGGACGGTCTCTGGAGGCGAAGACTGTGGTGCGAAGGCGGGAAGTGCTGCGGGCCTTATTCTCAAACCCAGCCAAACCAAGAGGATCGGAGCCAGTAATACGCCGCCGATTGCGATCGCGAGATTCACGTTTACTCCTCCCGAGACGGGGCTGGTGTTTCGCACCGCTCATATGGTTCAACCCACCCTCCCAGCCTCCTTCATCTGTCTCAAAGTTGTAATGGCACTAAGTGAGGCCGTGATACCAAGGTTGCCCAGCGGGATCGTTTGGGGCGCGGTTCGTTGCTTGCAGTTGGGTACATGGAAAGGGACCAGGGCGGCCGGTTTCACCCTTGGTCCCCTCCGCAACCCTGCAGATTCCGCACCGGTATGGTCGGTATGCTCACCTCAGTCTCTGCTATGATAAGGCTGAGGAGGAGGTCAGGGCATGAATTCGCTCAAGGTTATGAACGCTGCGTTGGACTTCATTGAAGGGCACCTGGCAGAACCCATCGACCTCCAGTCAGCAGCAAGGATTGCCGGCTGTTCCGAGTATCACTTCCGGCGAATGTTCGCCTTCCTCGCTGGAATGTCCCTGTCGGAATATGTCCGCCGCAGAAGGCTCACCCTCGCCGCACAGGACCTGGTCGGCGGGGCGAAAGTAATCGATGTGGCCTTCAAGTACCAATACGAATCCCCCGATGCCTTTGCACGGGCGTTCAATGCACAGCACGGCGTCACCCCGTCTCAGGCACGCCATGAAGGGCAGAGGCTGAACGCCTTCTCCCGCATGACCTTCCAGTTGACAATTAAAGGAGGCACGACTATGAACTATCGCATCGTCAACAAAGGAGCATTTCGGATCGTCGGTATCATGAAGCGGGTGACGCTACAATACAGCGGCGTGAACCCAGAAATCGCTGCCATGTGGAAAGCCCTTGGCATGGCGAAGATCCAGCAGTTAAAGCAACTGTCTAACGTTGAACCTGTGGGTCTCGTGCAGGCCTCTCTCAACTTCTCTGAGGGGCGGCTTAATGGTGGATCGCTGGATCAGTGGATCGGGGCTGCTACCGACAGGCCGTGCCCCCCAGGCTTTGAAGAACTGGCGGTCCCCGCCCTGACCTGGTCCGTGTTTGAGTCGGTAGGCCCGTTCCCGGAGACGCTACAGAACACCTGGGGGAGGATCTACTCAGAGTGGTTTCCGTCCTCGGGGTACGAGCAGGTGGAAGGGCCAGAACTCCTGTGGAACGAGAGCAGTGATACGAGCTCCCCGCGCTTCCGCAGTGAGATTTGGATTCCGGTGAAGCCGTCTTAGTCAGCCTAAGTCTGTCAGGAAGCCCCATACGTCGGACCGGTCGGACTCAGGCAGGGGCTCCCGAATTCCGGGACCCCTGCCTGGGTGCTCGATGCGCTACTGCAACGCTGGCGGCCTTTAGTAGGGCTTGCGCTCGATGCAACGGCGTTGCCGGCAATGCCGTATCGGGGCACCTTGGAAAGTGCACCGCTATTTATGATACGGTTCTCCGTAACGGGGCTAACGGCGAGTTCTCCTTGCCCGCTGTTAGCGAGTAAGGCATGCTTGGCACCGATTCCGGTGAACTCGGTGGTAACGTGCCGCGTTCGAGCGGCGCCGAGAGAACCATCCGATTCCTCGCTTGCTACCTGGCACGCCTTAGCCGAGCTGCTCGGCAAGCGCGACAACGATGCCCTCGGGGCCGCGGATGTAGCAGAGCCGATACATGTCCCCATATTGCACCACTTCGCCGACCAGCTCGGCGCCGTGGGCGCGCAGGCGCGCGACGACGTCGTCAATGTCATCGACGGCAAACATGATGCGGCGGATCCCGAGTGTGTTCACCGGAGCGTTCTCGGGCCCAGTTCTAATCGCTTCCGGCATGTGGAACTTGTCCAGCTCGATCCGTCCGTGGCCGTCCGGAGTGCGCATCAGCGCGAGGGTAGCACGGACGTTCTGAAGGCCGACGAGACGATCTACCGAGGGGCCCTCGACGGTCGTCTCGCCCTCCAGCTCCATACCAAGCTCGATAAAGAACGCCTTCGCAGCCTCAAGGTCGTCGACCACGATGAGGACGTTGTCCATCCGTCTAAGCATCATATCCTTCCTTTCCTCGTTTCACGGCTGATGCCCCGTACTTGCCGCACGTGGCGTATAACGCCTAGCGCCTCAGCGGCGCGAGGCAAAGCCCTTCGGTTTGAAACCAGCTCCGCTTCGGCGTCCACTGCAAGCGCTTGGTAGGCAGCAGAGCAGATGGCTACTTGGCATCTCCCACCACCCTTTGGCCGGTCGAATCATATAAAAGAACTTGTAGAACGTCGTCATGCTCTATGACGCCCGCCGTAGTGATCGGCCATAGTCGTCATTAAACGACCGCCGTCAATCCTTGTGCTCTTCGCGTCGCCGATGCCGCGCTGCACTACGTCCTGGCGATAACTCCGAACGTGTACAGTGCACATCACTGAGAACTTGACAAGGAGGACTGGCTATTCGGTGACCTCAGAACGTAGCTAATGTACTGTCCTATTCCACATAGGATCGAGCCTTCGAACGGCCGTGGCTTCACCGTCCCAGGCCGTGTCAACGTGCACACCTATCCATACGAATCGTGGTGATCGTAGCGCTTATGGAATTCCTCTGAGTCCATGCTCGGCACCGATGACCACTCAGTGGCCATCTGCATGACCGCTTCAGCGACATTTGGGGGCAGGAGATCCAGCTTCAATACCCAAGGGCCGTTTGTCAGTACAACCCCCCCTGGATGTAGGATTGGAGATTCCGGGGTTATACTGACAAGTACAACACACTATTCAGACGTACCTTGCCACTTCCTCCGTTGCCTCTTTATCTACGGTTCCGAAAGCGCCGCCTGGGATGGAGGGTAGCCAGATTGGCAAAAAACTTGCCGTTATTTATGATACGGTTCGCCTCGGTTTATCTTGAATCCCCGATAGATCTGTTCCAGTAAGATCAGCGGAACCATTTGGTGCAGGAGGGTCATTCGGCCCAGCGACAGCTTCGTGTCCGACCGCTCCAATACTGCCCGGTCAAGCCCCAGCGAGCCGCCCACCACAAACGCCAGGCTCGACTGCCCCCGGAGCCCGCGCTCGCCCAGAAACTCTGCGAACTCCTCTGAACTGAACTCCCGCCCCCGAGAATCCAGCACGATCACATGCTGCCCGGCGTCAAGCGCCTTGAGGATTCGTTCTCCCTCTCGCTGCTTCACTTGCTCTTCCTGGGCCGGCGAAGCGTTGTCCGGAATTGGCTCGTCCGGCAGGGTTGCCAACTCTACCTTGGCATAGGGGCCAAGGCGCTTGAGGTATTCATCCATACCCGCCTGAAGGTACTTCTCCTTGATCTTCCCAACGGTCACCAGTCGAATGCGCAAAGCGGCTACCTCCCGTGCAAAAAAGCGGTGCCCGTAGGCACCGCTCTTATTTTCCCTAGGAAACCGCCGTTCCCTTTCGCTCGCTGGAGTGAATGTCGGCACCAAGGGTTCGCAGTTTCTGTTCTAGCTTTTCATACCCACGGTGGACATGCTCCATGCCAAAGACCGTGGTCTCACCTTCGGCGGCCAGGCCAGCCAGGATCAGGGCTACACCCGCCCGGATATCCGTCGCTTCCACCGGCGCCCCGTAGAGCTTGGGAACTCCCTCGACGATCGCCGTGGATCCTTCCACCCGAATGGAGGCGCCCATGCGGCTCAGATCAGGCACAAATCGGAAGCGATCATCGTAGATCGTCTCCGTCACGAAGCTGGTCCCTTCCGCCATGCTGAGCAGGGCGGTCATCTGGCTTTGCGCGTCGGTGGGGAATCCGGGATACGGCAACGTCTTCAGGTTGGTGGCAACCATCTTCTCAGGGCCAACGACCCGGATCGCATCGCCCACCTCCTGAACATCGACCCCGGCCTCGCGAAGCTTGGCCATAATCGGGGTAATGTGCGGGGGGATTACGTTCTCCAGCGTAATATCGCCCTTGGTCATGGCTGCGGCGATCATCCAAGTACCTGCCTCAATATCGTCAGGGATAACCGCATGGGTTGCGCCACCCAACCGTTTGACCCCTTTGATCCGAATCGTGTCCGTACCCGCACCCGAAATATGGCCGCCGCAGGCGTTCACGAAGTTGGCGACATCGACCACGTGCGGCTCTCTGGCGCAGTTTTGGATCACAGTGGTCCCCTCTGCCAGGGTTGCTGCTAACATGACTTGAATGGTGGCGCCTACACTGACCACGTCCAAGTAGACAGTGTTGCCGACCAGTTTTCGGGCTCGCGCCCGCATAATTCCCCTGTCCATCCAGACTTCTGCCCCGAGGGCTGAGAGGCCCTTGAAATGCTGGTCCACCGGCCGCTGACCGATCTTGTCGCCCCCGGGCAGGGGAATGTCGGCCTCGCCGTATCGGGCCAGCATGACCCCGAGGAGGTAGTAGGAGGCACGCATGCTGGCCGCGAGGTAGAACGGTACCTCCCCAGGCCGAACCCCACCGGTATGAACCGTCAGGCGACCTCCAGCCGAATCCCAGTCGACTCGGGCGCCCAAACCCACCAGCATCTCCCTATAGGTCGAGACATCCTGGATCTGGGGGACATTTTCAAGACGGCTGGAGCCATCAACCAGGAGTGTGGCGGCAATGAGCGGCAAGGCGGCATTCTTGCGCCCGCCAACCTTAACCGTTCCCCGTAGCGGCTTCCCGCCCCGAATCGTCAACGTGGTCAAGGGTGTTCCTCCTCATGGACTGGACATGTTTCGTGTAAATGGACTAGGACTCAAGCTCACCATTGAAGGCGTTCACGAAGTAGACCGCGCCATTGTCCAGGTGGATACGCCATACCGGTACCGTCTCCCAGGAGCTGATCGCATCGGGAGCGGGAACTGTCAAGGAGCGACCAGCGTAGTACCCAAGCCGAACATCCAAAATGGTCCGTGCACTGGTTCCGCTTCGCTCCAGGTGGCCCGCAAGGCGAAAGAGAGCGTCAGCGGCAGTACGAACCGCTTTGGGCGGTGCGTCTTTGTAGCCTCGCGGCCGAACCCAGAACTGCGTGATCGTTTCAATCCCACGCTTGGATACTTCCACCCGAGTGTAGCCTGAGAAGACGGGGGTGCCTTCGAACAGGGGAACAAACTCCACCAGGGCGGTCTCACCCCGGAAGATGATGCCTGTCGGGTATGCATCGTCCGGCATGAGCTGTTCGTCTTCGAGGTAGTCTTCAGCAACCTGCCTGACCTCTGCCTCGTTCTCCATGTCTACAGGTTGGGCCGCTCGCCCTGTGGCCTCCGGCCTGTAGATCACGGCCTGGGTGTCAGGATCGAGGGTCGGCTCGGGGCTGGTCCCCAGACCGTCAAACCCGAACGGTCGAAGCGGTGTCGGTGCTAGCCGGTGATAAGATTCGTCATCGGATCGCTCCAAGTTGAGGTCCGGACGGTACTCTACGCGCAAAAATCTCATGGGCTCAGGGGTCGGGGGAAGCAATACACCAGTCGGAAGAATGATCCCCCGTTCCGAGAGTCGGGCCCGGATCTGCTCCACCTGTACCCGCCCCGACGGCTCGGCCAGCGCTGGTGTTGTGTCGGGCCCCCAAAGGGAGTACGCGAGGACCAGGTTGACGATCGTAAACGCAACCAGCAGAATGCTCCGCGCTCGCGGCCAGTCCAAGTCCTCACCTCCATAAACGGCGGATAGCCGGAAAGGTTACGGTCCAGATAGGGTACTCATCGAGAAATCGTGGGGGGGACCATCTCACGTCCAATTGCGGCGGGCTGATATACCCGTATGTCACCAGCCTGAATCACCCACGACGGTTCGAGCAGCCATTCGTTGGGGCCGGCCGCTGGATCGGGCCTCAGGTGGTACGCCACATGCATGCCGCGAATCGTTTCGGTTAGGAGCGCCGGAACCTGGTCGGTAGCCAGCTCGACCGCCTTCTCGGGCGAAATCAAGGCTACTTCTCCCGGTCCGAAGGACTTTGAGACAATGGCCGGGTACCGCTGGTAGTGCACCACTCGCTGTGAGGAGACGTGCACCTGGAGCCCACCGCTGGCGGACTCAACCGGGTAGGGACCAGCAATCCGAAACTCAAACTCAAGGATCGCCCGCCGTGGTTGCCGCATGAAGCGGCGGAGGATAATCTCCTGTGGCCACCCACCACGTGAGGCTATCCACTCCTGCGCCATGTCAAGCGCACGCTGGAGCCCTGGGGCGGCGCTTGACGAGTCTGCAGTCCGATACTCCATGACCCCGGTGCTCATGAAGCGGAGTAGGCGCTGCCCGTCAGTCAGGCTCCGGGCGTCGCGCTCGTCAATTTCACGGACCACCGAGAGGTCAGGAAAGTGACGCATCTCTTCGACTCTCTCGTCTCGGTTGGCGGTGCGGACTCTCGCATCTGGCACTGCCTCGACCTGTGGCACCATAAGATCTGGGCTGAAACGGGCGATCAGGTTGCCGCGCTCCATCGGACGATATGCCGTAAATAGCCCCGGCTCAATCTGATCGACATATGACAGTATATTGGTCTGGAATTCAGCGGGCAGTTCGGCTAGGTAATAGATCGTGCCGCTTGGCCCGGAGAGGTAGATCACCCCTGGCTCGCTCAGGTAGATCGTTACCCGATCGATGCGAATGCTGGCGTTTCGGAGTCCGGGGGAGTTCCAGAGCCAGTGATCGGCCCATTCACCCATAGTCAACGCAACCGGAAGTTGGAGTTGGATCGTGTCTGCCGTCTGCAGTTCTTCGCTGATTCGGTCGACGGGAAAGCCAGCCAGACCAGTCTGAAGTCCGGTCAGTACCTCACGGACCGCAGGCCAGAACTGCTCATAGCCCCCTGAGCCCTGGTGAAGGGAGGCTACCTTGGCCCCCATCTCTTGTCGAATCAAAATCATCTCGGGCTGAAAGATATCGGGCATTCGGAGATCTGCAGCCGGAGGCTGGGACTGGACGCTGGGCTGCATCACCACTGTCGGGAAGATCTCAACCGTAGGATACCATACCTGAAGGGTGAGAAATATCGAGGTTGCCACCGTGAGTGCGAGTAGCGAGTTGAGCAGGCGATCCTTCCACTCCACCATTAGCTCCACCTCGTCTCGACAGCGGCGGGAATCGGTACCGTAAACGTGACCTCCGTCCCCTGGCCCAGTTGGGAGGCGATGCTGATTTGCCCGCCCCCAAGCTCAACAATCTGCTTCGCAATGGCAAGGCCCAGCCCCGTCCCGCCAAGGACACGGGAGCGGGCCTTGTCAACCCGGTAGAAGCGCTCAAAGATCCGGGGGAGGTCCTCTGCGGGAATGCCAATGCCCGTATCCTTCACGGAAATCCGGATCATCTCTGCCTCCAGGGCGGCTTTCACCCGGATCTCGCCACCAGCGGGGGTGAACTCAATCGCATTGGCCAGCAAGTTTATGAGGACCTGCTGGAGTTTATCGTAGTCGTAGAGACCATAGTCCACGGCGGGGTCGATCTCCCACTGGACCGATAGGTCTTTTCGTGCGGCTTGAACCGAGAGTTTTCCCACACACTCCTCGATCAGCACCGAGACACGATTCGGCTGAATATCCCACCGAGCCGTGCCTTCATCGAGATGAGTCAGGCGCAGAAGGTCACGCACCAGGCGGGCCATTCGGTCTGTCTCGCTCTCGACTACGTGGAGAAAGCGGCTACGCAGCTCCTGGTCCTCCGCGGCACCATCGAGCAGGGTTTCGACATAACTCTTCACAGTCGTAAGAGGCGTCTTTAGCTCATGCGAAACGTTGGCCACAAACTCCCGGCGAAGGGCCTCGAGCTTCTCAAGCTCGGTAATGTCGTGGAACACCAGAACGGCGCCCGCCGGCTGGCCCTTCTCTCCCCGAAGCGGGGTAATGTAGGCCTGTAGCACCAGCGTACTTGTCCGAACTGGGCGGATCACAGTGGTGTTCAGCTCGCGCGCCTCGGCCAGCGCTTCGTCGAGTTGCACTTCCGGCCAAATATGCGACGGGCGGCGACCTATGGCCTCCTCCTCCCGGATCAGGAACATCCGCTCCGCGGCTGGGTTTAGCTTAATGATCCGCCCAAGGCTGTTCAGGGCAACCAGACCATCCGCCATGTGAGTCAGGATTGCTTCAACTTTATCCTTCTCACCCTGAATTTCATCAAGCGTCTGTTTCAACCGATGAGACATGCGGTTGAACATTTCGCCCAACTGGCCGATCTCGTCGTTGCTGCGGATCTGAATGGTCCGGTCAAAGTTGCCACCGGCAATCTCTGCTGCCTTACGGGTTACCTCACGGATCGGCCCCGTAATGGTCCGGGCGAGCATGAACCCCAGGACCACGGTCGATGCCATGGCCACGCCAGTCGCCACCAGCAGGATGTCACGCATGTCACGCAGCCGGGCGTAGGCCTCCTCAAGTGATGCCTTGAGATAGACAACGCCTACGACATTATCCGATGCGGTGATCGGCAGTGCTTCGATCACCATTCGCTGACCGTCCTCGGTACCAACCCGCTTGTTGACCAGGCCGCCGTATGCCGGGGATACATCGTCATGGGTGAACTTCTTACCCAGCAACGTCACGTGTTCAGGTTGGCGCAGGGTCGCACCAATGACCACACCATTCGCATCGAGCACGAGAACGTTCCCCGGCCAGTGCTCCATGTTCTGGCGAATGGCCGCGGGGTCAAGTCGATCGCCGACGAGGAAGTTGGAGAGTTGGCCCGCAAGCAGCTGTGCGCTCTGATCCAGGTCATCTTGAACCTTGCCGATATAGCTTCCTTCCAACTCCTTCAAGAGATACAGGCTGGCTAGTTCCATGGCGACTACAATCAGCAGGAGGTAGACCAGGACCAGTTTGCTCTGAACGCTGCGAAACACGGACCCACCCCCTCTCTGACTCCACAGCGTAGATCAGGCAAAGCGCTGAAAGTAGTAGCCAATGCCCCGTCGTGTCTTAATGAACTCCGGTTGAGCGGGGTTGTCCTCGATCTTCTCACGGAGCCGGCGCACGGTTACATCTACCGTGCGAACGTCGCCATAGTAGTCGTACCCCCAGACCTCTTCCAGCAGCGCCTCCCGCGAGAAGACCTGCCCGGAACGAGAGGCGAGGAAACGAAGCAGTTCGAACTCCCTGGGGGTGAGTTCGACCTGCTGGGTCCCCTTCTTGACCTCGTAGCTCGTCAGGTTCAGAGAGACTGTTCCTGCCCGGAGTATCTGGTCGGGCGGCTGAGCCTGGCTGGCGGCCGGCTCCTTGGTCCGAACCCGCCGCAGGATTGCGCGAACCCTTGCAATCAGCTCCCGCGGGCTGAAGGGCTTCGTCACATAGTCATCGGCGCCGAGTTCCAGACCCAGGACCTTATCCACCTCGGCCTCCTTGGCCGTTAGCATGAGAATCGGGACGGAGGAGAAGGTCCGAATCTCTCTGCAGACGGAGAAGCCGTCCATCTTTGGCAACATGATATCGAGGATGACCAAATGAAAGGAAGCGGCCTTTGCCTTCGCAACGGCTTCCTCACCGTCGTAGGCCACCTCCACTTCAAAGCCTTCCCGTTCAAAGCTGAACTTCAGGATTTCAGCGATCGGTCGTTCGTCATCGACGATCAAAATCCGGTCTACCATGATTTCCTCTCCTTTGCCGTTACCGCCCCGAATTTCGATGACACTGCCCCTCGTTCCTCCTCCTGCGGCCCAACGAAACGCCAGCAGCAAGATGATGCGGGTGCGGGGCTATCTCTCCGCTTCGAGGCGGTCCAGGTTCTCCTCCGCCCAGGTCAGCCACTCCGCATGTAGCTGGTCGGGGGACCGCCCGTAGACTGCTTCGACCGCATGCTCAAACTGCACCCCAGCCGAAAGTTGCTCGATCAGGCTACTCAGGCTCTCCTCTCCACCTGACTCGGCCATGTACTGAACCAGGAGGTAGCTCTGTCGATAGGCGAGCGGCTGGTTTGATAGCGAATCAAACCGGTCGCGCAGATCCGCCAGCGAGTACAACTCCTGCTTAAGGGTACTGGACTTCTCGATCCAGAGATAACCCGTTGCCTTTCGTTCCACGCGCTGGGCCAACCCTTCGGTGAACCAGCGCGGGTAGTTGCCATCGGTCATGAGGTCCAGTACATAGTGGGTGAGTTCGTGAGCAATCGGGTTTAGCCTCCGAAAGGCCTTCGCCTGGTTCTCGGGCGTCTTCTTGGTGATCCAAGCGTTCGGCGAGAGCAGGCGAATCGTCCCCCTCCAATAGACGCCCAGAGCGCTCTCACCGCTTCCCCACCCGAACGCACTGCGAAGCTCCTGTCGGTCAGGATAGAGGATAATTGGCACCGGCTCGCCGGGAAGATACCCGAGTGTGTTGACCACCTGATCAAAGAGAGACTCCGCTGTATCGAGTACCAGACCAGCCACAGCCTGGTCAGAGTCGGTATAGTAGAGATCAAAATGCGGAGACCGCTTCTGAAGATAGCCCGTCAGGTCGTCCAGCGTCTGCTCCCGGCTTTGCTCGCGGTAGAAGCGGTAGACTGCAGCCCTGGGCTGCGGCCACGCACGCCAAAGAACGACGATCATGGAAGCGAGCGACAGGGGAATCAGACACCAGAGGCCTACTCGTTTCCAGTTCATGAGCCCCATCTCACTTCGATATATTTTAACGTTAGATTCATCCGCACTGTACAGTATAGGTTAGGTACTAGATGACCTCCACACACAAAGGGTGGCGGCCCTGACAACGTGCGGGCGGCGAAGAAAAAGGACCCACCCTATGTAAGGGTGAGTCCATGGCAAGACTGCTTTCACTATCCCAATTGCCGGAGTTCGTGTGTTAACTGCTCGAAAGAACCCTTGTCACCCGAGGCCAGCGCCTCGTCAATGCGAGTCAGGAGGTTTTGTCGGCGGGTGAGGCGATCCAGTTCGTCGGTAAAGACCTCTTCGTGCCAGCGAGCCAACATTTCCAGAAACTCTTGCCGATCTTCACTCCATACCGGCGGTTCCGTCGATAGACAGAGATGGATCTCTTCCGGTATGAACTTCATTAGCTCCACAACCGCCTGGGAAGTCCGGTGGAAGTAGCGGTCGCCGCGCCGGTAGAAGAATGGCCACGTGCCGGACCCTTTCGCCGAGATCAGAATCGCATGTCGGTAGTCGGTCAGGACGGGCACGATCTCAATCCGACGAAGGATCTCCTCCTTCGCTAACAGGAACTGAAGGAACCCACGGGCCTCCGGGAGCTTCGGCTGATGGTGTTCCAGAAAAGACCGAATCAGATCGACCTTGCCTTTGATCTCCTTTGGCTTATCCATCGCGCGTCCTCCTTCGGAGACGATTTCGTGACGGGGAAGCCTTTCAGGGTTCAACTTGGGTGTTATTGAATTCGCCCAATAACCCTCTATCTCCTCCTTGGGAATAATCGGCCCCAGATGCGTGGACTTCCTGTACTGGCTAGGCTCTCCTGCGACCTGAGCGCAGATACAAAAACCACCCGGTTTTCGACCGGGTGGTCACGTTGCGCTATGGATAGTAGCTAAGCGGGTTCACCGGGCTGCCATCTACCAAGATTTCGTAGTGCAGGTGTGGCCCGGTCGAGAACCCGGTGTTACCCACGTACCCGATTACGTCACCCTTGCTGACGGTGTCGCCGAGTTTGACGTTGTACGAGGAGAGGTGGGCATACAAGGTGACCAGTTCTCCACCGCCATGGTCGATCTTGATCATGTTCCCGTAGTTTCCGGACCAGCCCCGGAAGACGACCATTCCGCTGTCAGCAGCCAGAATTGGTGTGCCGGACGGGGCGCCGATATCAATCGCATTGTGGTGGCTACCCCACCGTGGACCAAAGTAGGAAGTGATCGTTCCCACGACCGGAAAGACGAGAGAACCGGTTCCCATTGTGGGGATTTGCTTCGTTCCGACCTTGGCGATCTGGGTCTTGGGCTTGGCGACCTGCTTGTTCTCCAGCACCTCAGACTTTACGATCTTGCCGTCCTCACGGTATTCGCGAATGGTCAACTCTCGGGTGCCAGCCTCACCAGGGGTGACAACCTCGTACTGCCAGGGCCAGAGATCAGGGTCCTTCACGATCTCTTCCTGGAAGGGGATTCGCTCCTGCACAACCCGCTTTGCGACCGACAAGGTGTGGATATGAGGTTCTTTGTAGGATATATTCAGGACCTGACCGATCTGAAGGGAGTCCAGATTGGCGCCAGGGTTGGCCTTCGCAAGCTGTTCTGTCGTCAGGTCGTAGTTGCGGGCGATATCCCAACCCGTGTCACCTTCGGCGACCGTGTAGGTGGCTAGCTTGTCCGTACCGAGGCGCAGGATGTTAATCGCCTCTTCAACGGTCCGAATCCGGTCGGGCTGGACGGCCTTCGCGTGCCAGGAGATAGACTCCTGGAAAGTAAGTTGCTCGATTGCAGACACATCGTGCAAGACGGTGGCCCTGTATGTTTCGAGGATCTGGTCTCGAACCTGCTTAGCGGAAGCCTCATCGACCACGGCTACGATATCGACTCCGTTGACCGCAATGGCGATGGCGTCGATAGGATTGGGAAGAGCCTGGGTCGCTGCGCTCTTTATGAGTTGAGCAGTCGCCCCAGTCTGCCGCTCACGGGCCGCAAGTGGCCGCGTCGTGGCTCGATCGGCTAGGTGTATGTATGTCTGGAGTTGGGGGGACGGAACAGAGAGAGACGAAGGTTGAATTGCACCCGTTGTCAGGAGCAGCGAGCGCAAGGATTCGAGTGCCTGCTCGTTCACCTCTGCGGCTTGAGCGGATCGTGTATGAGTGCGCCAACCCAGATCGGCGACAATGCCAAGTGCCGTAACCAGGGAGAGGACGAGCATGACCAGGGGGCGACGAGGCAAAGGGGTCACCTCCACGGCGGAATGCACCAACGCCCAATGTTTCGCTGCACGGGATGAAAATCCTCCCAAAGCTCTGGCGGAAACGTAACAGATTTCTTCCTGGTGTGTCTAGTTTCTGGCACAAGTGGGCAGACTCCACCTAATCATCTCTGTCCATTGGACAATGAATGAGGTGGCGCATTGGGTACTCAGTCACGATCGGGTTCCTGGAGACGATGGGGAGTAGGGGGAATTATCGGTTGCCTGCTGATTGGCACAGCGACTTCGCCGAAGGTGGAGAACCAACCGACCTGGACGCCCCAGTTCACTTCGGCTGTAGCCGCTGCGGCCGTCTACCTAGATGGTAGTCCAACGGCCTCGGGGGCCACCAGGACCCCAGAGCGGACCGTTGCAGAGGACACCGGCTATCTGAGCATCTCTGCCCGGACGGCCTATCAGGCAACAACTGCCTATCACCAGCGGATCCGAGACTACACGGTCAAGCCGGGGGACAACCTATGGCTCATTTCCCAGGCTCATGATACCGACCTGGACACCGTGTGGGCGCTCAATCCGGGCCTGGCTTCGAGCCTTCTTCAACCTGGTCAGGTAATCAAGGTGGCACCTGGCTTTGTCGGAATCGCCCACCGGGTTGAGCCAGGGGAGACACTCTCGACGATTGGGGAGGCCTATGGACTCTCCGTGAGCGAGATTCTGGAAGCTAACGGCTTGTCCTCGCCGGAAGCGGTGGCGGCCGAGATCCTGTTGCTCCTGCCCGGGGCCAAACCCCGCGGGAACCGGACACAAGTCGCAAGCCGGAGCGCGAACCGGCGAACGGCTGTCACCTCGAATCGTAACAGTGAACGCGCTGATTCGTCCGCATGGATCTGGCCGATCACCGGTGGCACGCTCTCCAGTGAGTTCGGTGCAAGATGGGGTGGTTTCCACTCTGGGCTCGACATTGCCACGGCGATCGGAACGCCCGCAGTGGCGGTCGGACCCGGCACCGTCTCATTTGCCGGGTGGGATGGAGGCTACGGGTACTCCGTGACAATCGACCACGGGGGTGGCTTGCAGACTCGATACTCCCACGCTTCCGAACTGCTCGTCGCTGAGGGAGAGACAGTCAACCAGGGGGATCAAGTGATCCTTGTTGGCAATACGGGTAACTCCACGGGGCCACACCTGCACTTCGAGGTGTTGGTGGATGGCTCCGCCGAGGACCCCCGAGACTTCCTGCCATAGCGGAAAACCAAGGACGGGGCACCTCTCGGCAGGCTGCCCCGTCCGTACGCTAGTGCTCCAGCCAGTTCTGGGACCGCCGGACCGCCTCTCGCCACCCGTGGTAGAGTTGCGTACGGCGGGCCTCGTGCATTGCGGGGGTAAAGGTACGGGCCGCCTGCCAACGCGATTGGAGTTCAGTCCGGTCGTGCCAGACACCGGTTGCGAGGCCAGCCAGGTAGGCTGCGCCCATCGCCGTTGTCTCCACGTTCGCCGGCCTCTGCACCTCCTTGCCCAGGATATCCGCCTGGAACTGAGCCAGAAAATTGTTAGCAGAGGCACCACCGTCGACTCGCAGGCTGGGCAGGCTTAGTCCAGAGTCCTCTGCCATGGCGTCCAGGACGTCGCGCGTCTGGTAGGCAATCGCCTCCAGCGCAGCCCGGGCCAGGTGGGCACGACCGGTGCCGCGGGTCACCCCTACGAGGGTGCCGCGGGCATAGGCATCCCAATATGGGGCGCCAAGCCCGACAAAGGCGGGTACCAGGTAGACTCCGCCCGTGTCGGCAATGGAGGTCGCCAGGCCCTCCGTCTCGGCGGCTGTGCGAATGATCCCCAACTCATCGCGTAGCCACTGAACGGCTGCGCCCGCTACGAATACGCTTCCTTCCAGGGCGTATTCGACCGTGTTACCGAGCCCCCATGCAATCGTAGTCAGCAGTCCCTTCTTGCTCACAACCGGCCGGTCACCTGTGTTCATGAGCAGAAAGCAGCCCGTACCATAGGTGTTCTTGGCCATTCCCGACGTAAAGCAGGCCTGCCCGAAGAGTGCGGCCTGTTGATCTCCCGCCACCCCAGCCAGCGGAACTGGCCCGCCAAACAGTCCGGGGTCCGTTTCGCCAAAAATCCCGCTTGAAGGCCTCACCTCTGGTAGCATAGCCGCAGGAATGCCCAGTTCACGGAGGATCTCGGCATCCCACTGCAGCGTGTGGATATTGTATAGCAGCGTTCTGGACGCGTTAGAATAATCGGTGGCGTGCACTTTCCCCCCTGACAGCTTCCAGAGCAGCCAGGTGTCAATGGTGCCGAAGAGCACCTCTCCCCGTTCGGCTCGCTCTCGCACACCGGGCACGTGATCGAGGATCCACTTCACCTTTGTGCCCGAAAAATAGGCATCTACCACCAGACCGGTCCGCTCGCGGATTGGATCCTCCCAGCCCGCCTGCCGCAAGTCGCGGCAGAGGTCAGCCGTCCGGCGACACTGCCAGACGATCGCATGCGCTACCGGCTTTCCATTGGCCTTCTCCCAGACAACGGTGGTCTCCCGTTGGTTGGTAATTCCGATTGCCGCGATCTCCTCCCACCCGGCCCCTCCGGTGGAGATGGCGATTCGGGCAACCTCGAGTTGGGTTGTCCAGATCTCTTCCGGGTCGTGCTCAACCCACCCGGGCTGCGGGTAGTGCTGCGTGAACTCCCGCTGTGCTACCGCTACCACACCACCACGTTCGTTAAAGAGGATCGCACGTGAACTGGTTGTTCCCTGGTCCAGGGCAAGCACGAAACGCTTCTGGTTTGTCACTGCACCTCACCTCGGCAGAGAGGTTCGACACCCTACTCATACGAACCCTGCCGATGATAGATACCCATGACCCTTCTCACGTACGGATGCTGGCTCCCGCGACTGGCTGCACGCGGCCCACCATTGTACGCGGCCAGCGCTCGATCCCAAGACCCGTGCTCTTTGTGCAGTGCCTGCAAGTACCAGGATCCCATGGTCAGGTTGGTCAGCGGGTCGTAGAGGTCATATGCGGCGAGCCCCATGCGTCGACTAATCCACGCCGCTGTAGGTGGGATAATCTGCATGAGCCCGCTGTCGCCGCTGGCCCCCCTGGCGTGCGGGCGCCATTGACTCTCCACCGTGCCGATGGCCGCCACCAGGCGCGGGTCTAGCCCAAAGCGGTGGGCGACATCGACCACCATTTGCCGGTAGGCCGGCGGCACCAAGTCCCCCACCCGGTCCAACTCCTGCTGACGCAAGGACTGGTGCTGGCGTACCAGCCTGCGCTGCTGGGGGGACAGCTCACTCATGCGCTCATTCGCTTCCCACTCTCGCACCTGCTGACCGAGAGTGATTGCCTGCTGACGCCGCCGGGCTGTCAGCTCTTGGTGTTCAGGAATCTCCGGCTCGAACATAGCCATGGCTTCGACCAGGGCGAGTTCCGGCGCCCCCTCCATGGGTACAGGTGCACAACCCGGCGTCGTGAACCAGACCGCAAGGACCATGAGGGCGACCAGAACCCGCCGAAGCTGCATAGACAGCCTCACGGATCGGGCACCCCTTTCGGATAAGCTGGGAGCACTCTGCTACTCTAGCACAGCACCGGCCGCGAAGTTTGTTGTATCTTGTCGTGTCGAACGTTTTTTCCGGATCTGAGCTGAGATAAGGCAAAAGCCCGAGGTCATACTTGACCTCGGGCCCTTGGTGGAGCCGATGAGGGGACTCGAACCCCTGACCTGCTGATTACGAATCAGCTGCTCTACCGGCTGAGCTACATCGGCATGCAAAACGGAGACGCTAACGTCTCCGTCGCTGTTGGAGCGGGTGATGGGAATCGAACCCACGCTCTCAGCTTGGGAAGCTGATGTTCTACCATTGAACTACACCCGCATCTCAGTACACCTTATTATAGCTACGCTCGGCTCGCAATGCAAGTCAGAGCGGGGCAGAAAAAATCGGGGCGGCTGTAAGGCCGCCCCTGTGGTGTCTAGAAGATGTTAGACCGGTAGATCGCCTGGGTCCGCTCACTGCCGATCCCCAAGATAGAGACGGGCACCCCGGTGAACTCCTCGATCAGTTTTACGTACCGTTGCGCCCCTTCGGGCAGCTCTTCCAAGGTCTTCACCGAGCTGAGGGTATCGGTCCATTCCCAGTTGGGCAGCTCTTCGTAGACCGGGGTAACCTGCGCCAGGGCCTTCAAGCCTACTGGGAACTCCTTGGTCACAGTGCCGTCAGGCAGCCGGTAGCCAACGCAGACCTTAAGGGTTTCGATCTTGGTCTTTGCGAGGGTGTCCAAATGCGGAACGGCAAGGTCGGTAATGCCGCTCACACGGCAGGCGAACCGTACCATGACCAGGTCGAGCCACCCAATGCGACGTGGCCGGCCCGTAGTGGTACCGTATTCGTGACCGTACTCGCGGATCAGGTTGCCCTGCTCGTCGTGCAGCTCCGTGGGGAAGGGGCCCTCTCCCACACGAGAGGTATAGGCCTTCACCACACCTACAACCTTGCTGACCTTTGTAGGGCCTACACCGGCGCCGATAATCGCCCCAGCCGCAATCGGGTGGGACGCCGTCACATACGGGTAGGTGCCATAATCGATGTCCAGCAAATGACCCTGGGCGCCCTCGAAGAGGACGTTCTTGCCTTCGTCTACCGCGTCGTTCACCAACTCAACGGTGTTGGCCACAAACGGGCGAATTCGCTCAGCGTACTCAAGGTAGGGGCCGGCGATCTCCTCCACCGTGAAGCCAGGCATGCCGTAGACACGGTCGAGCAGGTGATTCTTCGCCTCCACCTGTGCGGCGAGCTTGGGGAGAAACTCGTCCTTGTCCAAAAGATCGACCAGTCGAATGCCAACACGCGCGAACTTGTCCATGTAGGCGGGACCAATGCCGCGCCGGGTGGTGCCAATCTTGTTGGCGCCCTTCCGATCCTCTTCGGCTTCATCAAGCCGGATATGGTAGGGGAAGACCACGTGGGCTCCACCGCTAATCCGGAGGTTGGAGAGGTCGACCCCCTTGCCAGCCAGGTAGTCCATCTCCTGAAGCAGCTTGGCAGGGTCCAGCACGACGCCGTGCCCAATCACGCAGAGCGTGCCAGGGTACAGAATACCCGATGGGATCTGGTGAAGCTTGTACTGCTGGCCATTAGCCCAAACAGTATGGCCGGCATTCGCTCCACCGGTGGCCCGAACGACAACCTGCCCCTGCGCCGCCAGGAGATCTACGAACTTACCCTTACCCTCATCGCCCCACTGGGCACCCATCACAACGACGACCGGCAAAAAGGGCACCTCCCGTACAAAAAGGCCAGGCCTTGGCGACCGTGGCCTTGTCTCGCGATTCCGTGAAACCCCAACACAGTGTATCACCCGGCCCCAGGGGTGTCAACGCGCGCCATCGAACGTTGTCCACAGCTGTGGATATAAATGTTCGTAACTCGCGACGTCCAAGATTCACGCGTCGTCGCGGTCATGCCTCGCGTCGCGCGATCATGCACCGTCGCGACTTTGCGCATCGTAACGAGGATTGAACATTACGCTCCCCGTTTATGCTCCTTGCCGTACATCTTCTGAATATCCTTCATGAAGTAGAGTTCCACCGAACCAACCGGCCCGTTACGGTGCTTCGCCACAATGATCTCGACGATATTCTTGTTCTCCGTATTCTGGTCATAGTAGTCTTCGCGGTACAGGAAGGCGACCATGTCAGCGTCCTGCTCAATTGCACCGGACTCACGCAGGTCGGAGAGCATGGGGCGTTTGTCCTGGCGCTGCTCGACAGAACGGGAGAGCTGCGAGAGGGCGATCACTGGGACCTTCAGTTCGCGGGCAAGAGCCTTGAGCGACCGGGAGATCTCAGAGATCTCCTGCTGACGGTTCGCCTGGGCTCCAGGCCGCTGGGGAATGGACATGAGCTGCAAATAGTCAATGATAATCATGTCCAGACCGTGCTCCTGCGAAATCCGGCGGGCCTTCGCACGCAGTTCCGGTAGTGGACAGTTGGGAGTGTCGTCAATAAAGATGTGGGACTCCGCCAGCGTGGAGAGCGCCGTGCCCAGCCGACTCCAGTCCTGGTCCTGAAGTTGCCCTGTGCGTAGTTTGTGCCCATCCACCGCCGCCTCTGCGGCTAACAGACGCATGGCCAACTGCTCGGCCGCCATTTCGAGCGAGAAGAAACAGACCTTGGCCCCGCCGATCACGGCGGCGTTCCGGGCGACGTTCAAGGTAAAGGCGGTCTTACCCACGGAAGGGCGTGCCGCGACGATAATCATGTCTGAGGGCTGGAAGCCGGAGGTCATGTGGTCAAGGTCCTGGAACCCCGAAGTGACACCAGTAGTCTTGCCCTTCGACGTAAATAGATGCTCCAAGTGGCCGTAGGCGGTGACGAGCGCATCGCGAATGTGGATATAGCCCTTCGCTGAACGCTTATGGGTGACGGCAAAGATCGACTTCTCTGCTTCCTGCAGGGTCGCTTCCACGTCTTCTGTGGTATAGCACTCGTCCACAATCCGGCGCGCAGAGGTTTGCAGCCGGCGCAGCACCGCCTTCTGCTCCACTATCTCGGCATATTGATACACATTGGCGGTGGTGGGAACCAGGTTAATCAGGCTGGTCAGGTAGGTGAGCCCCCCCACCCCCTCCAGATGACCACTCTTAGACAGTTCGTCCTGCACAGTGATCGGATCGACGGGTTCGCCGCGGTTGTAAATCGCGATCATGGCCGCGAACAACTGCTGGTGCTTGTCGGAGTAAAAGTCCTCGGGCACCAGTTTGTTTGAGACGGCGATAACGGCTTCCCGATCAATCAGCATGGCGCCAAGCACCGACTGTTCCGCTTCAAGGTTCTGCGGTGGGACCCGTTCGCTGAAGGCGTTCACGACCAACGACCCCCAAACATCTGTTCTTATATTGATTCGGCCCGTCTTGCCAGAATCCTGCTAGACATAGACGCGCGCGGGCTAGCATTTGCTCAGCCCGCGCACCATCTCTTCGGTGTAGTTCGACGATCCTAGCGGCCGCCCCTGCTAACTGGCACTCCGAACGTCGGTGGCGTTATCAGCCAGGACGAGATCCATTGCCTCCTCGATATTGGCGGCGAAGCAGACCTCGATCCCGGCAACTTCTTGGGGCACGTCCTTTCGGTTCTCTTCGGGCAGTACCACCCGGGTCATACCGGCTTGCTTGGCGCCGTAGATCTTCTCATAGACCCCGCCAATAGCCTTTACAGCGCCCCGAATGGAGACCTCGCCCGTGATTGCGACGTCCTGCCGGATCGCCCGGCCCTGAATGGCAGAGATCATGGCCAGGTAAATGGCCGTGCCTGCGCTGGGGCCATCGATCCGCCCACCCCCGACCACATTCACATGCATATCCCAGTTCGAGAGGTCCTCGCCGGTTACCCGACGGACCACAGCTGCTGCATTAAAGAGCGAGTCCTTGGTCATGGAGCCCGCTGTGTCGTTCATGCGAAGTGCCCCCTTGCCCGGCTCGCGTGCCGGGAAGGCAACAGCCTCGATCTCCAGGACCGAGCCGATATAGCCAAGTACACCCAGACCAAAGATCCGACCCACATCCGCGGTGGATGAAGCCTTGCGAGTGACATTCGGCGAGAGCCGCCCCGACTGCAACACCTCGTAGACGTGCTGTCGGGTAATCAACATGCCCTCCTCGGGCACAGCTCCGCCGGACTGATACAGGGCGAGGCCGTTCGCATCCGCCAGGATGCCGATCGCCTTCCGGCCCTCAATCGTGTATTCAGCGATCACCTCTGCGACTCCCTCGTCCAGCCGGACACCGATCCGGCCGGCGGCCTGCTCCACAATCAGACGGATATCGCCCGGGGTCAGGGGCTCGAAGAAGACTTCGGCACAACGGGAGCGCAGCGCAGGGTTGATCTCGCTGGGCTCACGGGTAGTCGCACCGATCAGGATGATATCCGCAGGGGCGCCCTCTTCAAAGAGCTTCTTCACATACTTTGGGACGTTTGGATCGTTCGCGTCGTAGTAGCTGGAATCAAAGGCTACCCGCTTGTCCTCCAGGACCTTGAGCAGTTTGTTCTGCAGCATGGGCTCCAGCTCGCCGATCTCGTCAATAAAGAGAACACCGCCGTGCGCTTCGGTCACCAGGCCGGTCTTGGGTTCCGGAATGCCACTGTCGGCCAGTTCCCGGCGGGCGCCCTGGTAGATCGGGTCGTGCACAGAACCCAGCAGGGGATTGGTCACTTCCCGGGGATCCCAGCGCAAGGTAGTTCCGTCCACCTCGACGAATGGGGCGTCGGCGGCGAAGGGGGTCTGCGGCAGCCGCTTGGCCTCTTCGAGGGCCAGGCGGGCCACAGTAGTCTTGCCCACGCCTGGCGGACCGTACATGATAATGTGCTGTGGGAAGGGCGAGGCAATCTTCGCTAGAAGTGCCTTTATGGCACGCTCCTGACCAACCACTTCACTCAACTTCGACGGGCGGAGCACCTCCACGGCGGTCCGCACCAGCCGCTTCTCCTCCAGCGCCTCCAGGTGCGCCAACTTCTTCAGGGTAGATGTCGTCTCAGGACCGGCATCTTCCTTCAGGACCTGTTGCTTTATCTCTCGATAATACTCCTCATGCCGTTCCTGCATGCGGGTCTGGATCTTCTTTTCGATCTTGTCCTCAACCGTTCGGCGGGCGATCAGGTCGGCAATATCATTCTCCAACTGGTCCAGAATCGCAGGGAACTGTGCCCGCGAGGGGACTTGATCAATCGTGGGATCCTCGTAGACCAGCCGCTGAAGTGCGAGGATCTGGTCCTCCACATGCTCCGACTTCATGAGCCCCAGAGCCTCGAGCTTCCCTGCCTTCAGGACAAGCCGCTCGGGACCCCAGAGGTTGGTGAGCAGGCCAAAGAGGGCTCCTACCTGGCGGCGCAGTTGCTCCTCCGGCGAGAGCTTCTGGTTCAAGGTCTCAAGTTCGTCTGGTTTGGTTCCCCGAATTAGCTTCTCCAGAATATCTTTCATACGGTATTGGGCCGGCGGCCCACACCTCCTTTAAGCGAGACGCGGCCCTTGCCGGGGAACCGGCTGGGCCGCGGTCCTTTACGCTGATACGATTTCGACGTTGACTGTACCATTAACGTTGTGGCCGAACTTGAGGGAGACTGTGTAAACCCCCAGGACCTTAATGGGAGAGCTCAATTCCACAATCTTGCGGTCGAATTCCTTGACTCCCAGGTGCTTGGCAATGGCGTCGGCCACGTCCTTATTGCCAACCGAGCCGAAGAGGCGGCCGCCTTCGCCGCACTTGGCATGGAGTTTCACGGTCTGACCGTCGAGTTTGTCGCGGAGGGCTTTCAGTTCATTGAGCATTCGCTCCTGCTTGGCGGCCTTGGCCTTCTGCTCCTCCTCAATCGACTTCAACGCCCCGGCAGAGGCTTCCATAGCCAGGCCCCGTGGCAGAAGGAAGTTGCGGGCGTACCCGTCGGACACCTCCAACGTCTCGCCCTTCTTGCCGGTGCCCTTGACATCAACCTTGAGAATTACCTTCATAAAGTTCCCTCCTCAGGTGGTTTCCTCCGGTGGGCGTTTCCATACTCCATGCCCGAGGCCCCGGAAGTCGACGATCGAATCCCACATGGCCAGGAGCGTAAAGACCTGAACGGACATGGCGCCCAGGAGCATGACCATGGCAGCAACAACCAGTGCGGAGGCGCCCTTTCCGTAGTTCCGCGTGCGCAGGAAGCCGTAGAAGACTGCGATTCCGGCTACAGCCAGAACCATCCCCAGTGGGGAGAAGATGTTCATGAGCAGCTTTGCCCACCATGCAGCGTTGACAACATCAGTCGAGAAAAAGTAAGGCTGGCCAAGCATCAAGAGGCCGTAGGCCCAGACCAACCATGCGGGCAGCCGGAACTCCTCAAACGGGGTAGATGCCGGCAACGCCACACCGAGGCGGGGTAGGGTGAGCCGGAAGAGCGCGTAGTTCACCCAGGTTGCAGAGACCCCCATTAGGAATAGTGCAGAGGGGAGCATGGCCCAGGTGTGCCCAACCGGATCCCTGCGGAATGCCTCTACAATAGCCCTCCCTTGGTCTAGGGCTGCCTGTTGCTGCGGCGATGGGTTCTCGATCTCGGGCACCACGATCTGCTCTAGTGCGTCAATGGTGTGCTCCAGTTCTGCCCGCATGGCGGGTGTCTCAATCATCGCCTCAAAGGGGTCTCTCCCTGCGAACATGGCCACCCGGTAAACGCCGTAGGTGAGACCGAAGCCAAGAAAGAAGATCAGCACGGCCAGCAGTCCGGTCGTCATGGGGCGCCAGCCACGGCGAAACCCCAACCCAAAGACCAGCCCGGGCAGGATCCCGGCCGGAATGGCTAGCACTGCCGTTACCACCCCAGTGAAGGCCATGGTGAAAACCGTAGCGATCACGGCAGTGAGAACCGCCACCCGCCCACCGTAGCGGACAAAGACCAGGACCAGGGGAATGGGCATGAGAATCGAGAGAACGGGTACCAGGGAGAAAATGACGACCAGGGCAGCCATAATCCCGCCGAAGACTAAGCCCTGAACCCTGGCAGAGGAACGGTGCTGCATTCTGCGTATGCTCCTTTGCAGGGCGGGGGGCTTGGTCAAGCACTTCGCCAGGTCCGGATCCGACTCCTGCGGTTCATGCGGGTAGGAAAAAGGAGCACCGCCCAAGCGGTGCCCCTTGGCTCCATTACGAATTCCGCTTACTCAACAGTAAACGGCAGCAGGGCCATAATGCGGGCCCGCTTGATTGCCACAGTCAGCTGACGCTGGTGGGCAGCGCAGTTGCCCGAAATCCGCCGCGGCAGGATCTTGCCGCGCTCGGTAATGTACCGCTTCAGGCGACCGATATCCTTATAATCAACGCCCTCTACCTTGTCGACGCAGAAGCTGCATACACGACGCTTCGGCCGACGGCCACGTTCACGACGCATTGAGTAGTCCTCCTTTCGTTAGAAGGGGACGTCATCATCGTCGTTGAAGGTCAGCTCACTGCCCATGCCAGAATCCCGGCGGGGGCCACCGCTCGAGCGATCGCCACCACCGAAGCCACCCTGGTCACGCCCGCTGTCGAGGAAGCGCACCCCACCAAACTGGTTGGCGACAACCTCGGCTGCCTCCCGGCGCTGACCCTCCTGGGTCTCGTACTGCCGGATTTGAAGGCGCCCTTGGACCGCTACAAGACGGCCCTTCTGCAGGTAGTTGGCTACGGTCTCAGCCTGCTTATCCCACACGACGACGTTGATGAAGTCCGTTTCTTTCTCGCCCTGCGGATTCGTTGTGCCACGGTCCACCGCAAGGCGCAGGGTGGCGACAGCCTTCCCCGTAGTGGTGTACCGGAGCTCCGGGTCCTTGGTAAGGCGGCCGATCAACACAACCGAATTGAGCACATCCTTACCTCCTTTGGTTCTACTCCTCCGGACGGACGATCATGAAGCGGACGACTTCGTCGGTGATCTTCAGAACGCGGGTCAGTTCCTCCGCGGTCTTCGCTTCACCCTTGAAGTAGACGACCGAGTAAAAGCCATCGCGGAGATCATTGATCTCGTAAGCCAGCCGCTGCTTCTTCCAGGGCTCGGCCTTCTCGATCGCACCAGCGTTGTTGCTGATCAGACCGGAGATCTTGTCCATAACACCCTGGAGACCAGCCTCGTCCAGCTCCGGACGGGCGATTACCATCATCTCATAGTTCCTCAAGGTAGCACCTCCTCCCCTTGGTCTTTGGCTCCACTCTGGTGGAGCAGGGAGACAGCAGCGATATTTCGCTGCGCCTTATGTCTGCGCTTTGTTCCAGCGCATCCAATTCACTATACCACGCGCGGATCGCTGGTTCAAGGGCGCGATTGCCCGTTCTGCGCGGTTCCGTCGCTATTTCGCGGGATCCGCTCCCGCACGCTCTTCTCGAATTTGGGCCTGGGAATCATGACCCTATGGCCACACCCAAGACATTTCAGGCCGAAATCCACGCCTGTTCGGTAGATCTCCCACTGGTCCGAACCGCAGGGGTGCGCCTTCTTTAGCCTGACGATATCACCAATCTCGTACCTTATACGCTCCACAGCTTAGTCCCTCCGCCGAATAGTACACCGCGGATCCACTCAAAAAAGCTCACGACAACGGGGACGGTCCGTGCTTCAGCGAAGGCCTCCCCCAGTTCGGTCGCCCCGTACATACTGAGCATGGGTACCACGAAGACGGCGATCAAGCTCAAGATCAGTCCGGCCTGTAGCACCAGGGCAAGGGCTCCAGCCAACCGATCAACTGTACCGACCAGGGGGATCTCCTGGACCTGGTCGGCGATCAGGCGCCCCAGAGCGCTCAAGAGAAAGCTCAGCAGAGTTACAAGCAGTGTGAATACCACGAGGTTCACAAAACCGGAAGCCACCTGCTCAATGAGGAACTGGGCGGCTGTCTTATTGCCCGCCGCCCCTGACCAGTCAGAGAGTTGCTGTGCCAACGGCGCCTTATAGAACTTAGGTACCGGCATAACGTTCAGCCAATCGATCGCCTTGTTTAGTGAGATCGACGAAGAGGGTACCGTGCCTGCCTCCGGGGGTAAGTGGATACGCCTGGCGATAACCCCCTCCAGCCAACCTTGGAGATCAAAGGCGCGATTCAACCACCCGACCACATGGTTCCCAAAGCGACCAGCTATGATCACCGCCACAATAAAGGAAAGGAAGCCAGTCAGAAAGCGGATGATCCCCACGCCCCATCCGACTAGAAAGGCCACCAGAAGGGTCCCCAAGATCGTGATGTCGACAACCGTAAGTGAGGACCACCATTCACTGAGCATAGCATCCCTACCTTAGTTCATGTCCTGGCTGTCCAATACTGAAAGAGTCCGATGCCCACAAGGAGGAGTAGCCCTCCCGCGAGGCTCAGGGGAGCAGGGCCTGTCTGCCAGATTAGCCACGCTAGGACCGTCGCACCGATCGGCTCCCCCAGAATGCTCACGGAGACCACGGAGGGTGGCACGTACTTGAGTGCCCAGTTAAAGAGCGTATGGCCAAAGATCGTCGGAAAGACTGCAAGCCCCAGGAAGACCCACCATGTTTCTGACGGGAAGCCGGTGAGGGGGTTCCCAAAGGCCAGGGCCCCGGCCAGCAGGGCGCCTGAGGCGGCGGCGTACGCCACAACCGAGTACTGCACCGCACCCACCCGCTGTCGGACGTGGCGCCCAATCAGGAAATAGCCGGCCACCGTGGCGGCACCGAGAAAGGCAAGCATGTCACCCCATAGGGCACGCGTGCTGAGTCCAAAGTCCCCCCAACCGACCAGTGCGGCGCCGAGCACGGCTATTGCCACGCCCACAAGTGCGCCCCGAGTGGGCCGCTCTCCCCATACTAAGTATGCGAACAGGAGGACGAGAAATGGGTGGGTGCTTACGAGGATCGTCGAGGATGCAATCGACGTAAGGGTGAGGCTGAAAAACCAGGTTGCGAAATGAGCCGCCAGAAAGAGCCCACTCCCTAGCGAGAGGAGAAGGTCCGACCGGCTCATGCGCTCCCACCGGCGCCAGAAGAGGGGGACCGCCAGAATGAGGGTCGACAGCGCCAACCTGTAGAAGGCGACCACCAACGGCTCCGCCTGGGCAAAGCGGAACAGAATCGAGGCAAGCGAAGCCGAAATGACCCCCAAGAATATGACGATATACGACGTCTTCATGGCTCACCTCCTCTGTTGCATCCTGTTCATTTCGGTTGATCAGAACCCGATCCCTTCAACCGAAAAGAGAAGAGACGCCTGTCAGTCCTCACCGGACCGACAGGCGCCGCGTTTCTAGAGTTCGCCCAGGTATGCTTCACGTACCGATTGGTTCTCTCGCAGGGACGCCGCCTGGTCAGTCAGGGCAATCTCACCGGTCTGAATCACGTACCCGCGGTGGGCAACCTCGAGAGCGAGGTGGGCGTTCTGCTCCACAAGGAGGATTGTGACCCCCTCCTGGTTCAGTTGGGTAATGATCTCGAAGACCTGCTCGACCAGTCGGGGGGCCAGGCCCATGGAGGGCTCATCCATCATTAGAATTTGGGGGTTGATCATGAGGGCCCGGGCGATTGCCAGCATTTGCTGCTCACCGCCCGAGAGGGTGCCGCCCAACTGCTTTGCCCGCTCCTTTAGGCGGGGAAAGAGTGTGAAGGCCCGCTCCATACCAGCTGCAATCACTTTCGCGTCGGAGATGCTGAAAGCCCCTAGCTCCAGGTTCTCGGTTACAGTCAGGCGAGGGAAGATCTTGCGCCCTTCTGGCACATGGCCTATGCCCAGTTCAGTCACCTGGTGCACCGGCAGGCCGTGAATCGGCTGTCCGTTCAGGCGGATCTCTCCGCTACGCGGCTTGAGTAACCCCGAGATCGTCTTCAGCGTGGTGGACTTGCCGGCCCCGTTTGACCCGATCAGGGTCACGATTTCGCCCTTCTCCACCGTCAGGGAGATCCCCTTCAATGCGTGAATGGCGCCATAGTAAGTGTGAACGTTGTCAAGCTCCAGCAGTGCCATATTACGAGGCCGCCCCCTTTCCCAGGTAGGCCTCAATCACCTGCGGGTTCTTCCGGACCTCTTCCGGTGTCCCCTCAGCGATCTTCACCCCGTAGTCGAGTACAGTTATCGAATCAGAGATGCGCATGACCAGCTTCATGTCGTGCTCGATCAGGAGGATGGTCATGTTGCGTTCGTCCCGCAGACGACGGATCAGGTCCATCATCTCCTCGGTCTCACGCGGATTCATGCCAGCCTTGGGCTCATCTAGCAGGATCAACTTGGGCTGGGAGGCCATTGCCCGGGCCAGCTCCAGCTTTCGTTGGGCCCCATAGGGCAGGTTCTTGGCGATCTCGTTGGCAGATCCCTTCAGGCCCACGTAGTCCAGGTACTGCAGGGCTGTCCGCTTCGCCTCCAGCTCCTCCTGCCGGTGTCGCACCAGCCCGAACATGGCGTCAAACAAGCCGGCCTTCAGGTGGAGGTGCATGCCAACCAGCACATTCTCCAGTGCGGTCAGGTTCTGGAAGAGACGGATATTCTGGAATGTCCGGGAGATGCCCGTTTCGGCAATCTGCTCCGGCCCCTTCCCCCCGATCTCCTGGCCGTCGAAAGTCAGGCTACCGCCGTCGGGCTTATAGACACCCGTAATCAGGTTAAAGAACGTCGTCTTCCCGGCGCCGTTCGGCCCGATAATCGACTGAATCGCACCCTTCCGGAGCTGGAAGTCCACCTCGTTCACAGCTACAAGGCCGCCGAACCGCTTCGTGACCTTCTTGGCTTCAAGTAGTACGGTCATGGCTTGCCTCCTATCTCGCCACCGAGGCGCCCTTGCCGGTAGCTGACGGCTTGGGATCCTCGAGTGCAGCAATGTCCACAGTGGGACGTGTGGCGGGAACGAGACCTTCTTGCTTATAGATCATCATAATGATCAGGATCAGACCGAAAAGCAGCGGCTGGTATTTGGTCACGTCAATCGCCGGCGGGAGACCCCAGTTGGCGAAGTAGTCCGAGATATCCCGGAGGAACTGGAAGCGTAGCAGCGTGACGGCTGCAGCGCCCACAATGACGCCCCGAATGGAACCGAGCCCACCCAGAATGATCATGGCGAGAATACCGATCGACTCCATAAACCCGAAGGTGTCCGGGTTAATGAACTGCTGCTTGACGGCGAAGAGCATGCCCATCGCTCCCGAGAAGGAGGCTCCGGTTGCGAACGCCAGGAGCTTCATCTTCACGAGCGGTACGCCCATGGCCTTCGCAGCGATATCGTCTTCTCGCATGGCCGCCCAGGCCCGCCCCATGCGACTCTGCTCTAACCGGACCATGGCAATACCCACCAGCACCGTGAAGAGAAGCCCCAGGTAGTAGATTGCAGTGGAGCTACCCAGGCTAATGGGTCCAATGCTGGGGGGATTGATTGGCGCAATCCCTGGGGCGCCGCCGGTAATGTTAATCGGATGGTCCAGGTTCCGGGAGATGACCTGAATCACTTCGCCAAAGCCCAAGGTGACAATGGCCAGGTAGTCACCCCGCATCCGCAGAACCGGCAGGCCCAGGGCCAGACCCAGCAGAGCGGCCACCGCAAGGGCGAGGGGCAGGGCGACCCAGAACCACCATCCGCCAAACCCCTGTGGGGCGTGCTCGGCGAACCAGGGAAGGAACTTGGCCGCCTGGTTGGAGGCGAATATGGCGTAGACGTAGGCGCCGCCGGCGAAGAAGGCAATGTAGCCCAGGTCAAGGAGCCCAGCGAAGCCCACGACCAAGTTCAAACCCAGGGCCAGGGCGATATAGATAAACATCTGCACCATAAGCGGCGCCAGGGAGGGATTCTGCGTCCCGGCGTACGGCAGTGCTCCAACGAGCGGGATGGCTGCCAGGAGCCACTTGTAGTGCGGCTTCACCCGAGCGTTAGTCGCAGCGAAGACCGCCGCAAGCGAGAGCAAAATGGCGAGACCGCTCGACGGCAGGAGCACGAGAATCACCACGGAGATCGCTACAAAGGCGGCGGCTGTGGGGAGAGCCGTCTGCTCGTTCTGCAGCCGGGCGGTAAACCAGGCGAGGGCCTGTGACAGGGCCGCGCCGATCGGTCGAAAGAGTGCTTTCATGCGCGTCCCTCCTTATACCTTTTCGCTCGTGGTCTGTCCAAGTAGGCCGCTGGGCTTGAATACGAGGACCAGAATCAGGATCAGGAAGGCGAAGATATCCTTATACTCCGCTCCTTTGAGTACATCATTGGTCAACGGACCCAAGTAGGCACTCCCAAGCGCTTCGAAGATGCCCAAGAGCAGACCGCCAAGGACTGCCCCTCCCAGGTTTCCGATACCACCAAAGACTGCGGCGGTGAAGGCCTTCATACCGAGAATGAACCCAACGTATGGGTTTACAGATGTATAACGAACAGCAAAGAGTGCGCCTGCTGCACCACCAAGGGCGCCGCCAACTACGAAGGTGAGGGAGATAATGCGGTCCACATTGATTCCCATGAGCCCAGCCGTCGGCCGGTCCTGGGCTACAGCACGCATGGCCTTGCCGACCTTCGTCTTGTTCACAAACCAGATCAAACCGTACATCATAATAATGCCTGCAACCATAATGATCACGGCTCGCTGAGGGATCTGGACTGGACCAATATTCCAGGCGCCGGTGTAGATCGCTGGCACAGCCTGATGGAAGTTTCCGCGTGCTGCTGTCCAGATTACGCGGGCGAAATCTTGCAGGAAGAAAGAGACGCCAATCGCAGAGATCAAAGGAACCAGGCGGGGTGCCCCTCGCAGCGGCCGGTAAGCCACCCGCTCCACGGTCCACCCGATCGCTGCTGCAGCCACCATGGCCATGAGAACGGTGAGAACGAGTGAGACAAACTCAGGAAGGGTCTTGAGCAGGTTCATGCGCTCAAGCAGCATCAGGACCTCAAAACCCGCGAACGCGCCGAACATGAAGATCTCGCTGTGAGCGAAGTTAATGAACTCGAGCACACCGTAGACCATCGTGTATCCCAGGGCCACAATGGCGTACAAGAAGCCAATGATTAGGCCATCAATGAGAATCTGCGGCAGAATGCTCAGCTGTTCTTGCATGGAGTGTAGCCGCCCCTTCTCTGGAGTGTGATCGTAGATATGCTAGTGGGGGCGGGCAGGGCCCGCCCCCTAGGTCCTAAGCTCGTCACTTACTGCTTGATCTCACCCAGAGAGGCGCCGGGGTACTGGTTGTTCTGGATCTGGAAGAGGTAGACCTTGGCGCTCGGGTTGTCACCCTTGTCGTTGAAGGTGACCTCACCAGCCAGGCCCTTGAAGCCCTTCGTGGCACGAACTGCCTTCATGATCTCCTCGCGGCTCGGGGTCTTGCCCGGGTTAGCCTTCGCATAGGAGATAACCGCGTCGATGATCACGTTAGCCGAGTCGTAACCATAGACGGCATAGGTGGCAGGCTTGGACTTGAAGGCGGCCTCGTAGCGCTTCACGAACTCAGAGCCCTCCTTGGAGCCATAGACGTTATCGGCCACCGAGGTGTAGTAGACCCGGTTGGCGGCACCGCCGGAGTTCGGCACGATGTCCTGGGCGTCCAGGCCGTCAGCACCAACGAAGGAGCCCTTGAAGCCACGCTCATCAGCCTGCTTGAAGATCAGCGCAGCGGTGTCATAAATGCCGCCATAGAAGAGGGCCTCCGCCTTGGTGTTGAGCAGTTTGGTGACGACGGCCGAGAAGTCGGTGTCCTTCGGGTTAATGCCCTCACCGTCACCGTTGACCACCGTCAGGCCGATCTTCTTGGCCTCCTTGACAAACTCGGTAGCGAGACCTTGACCGTACTCGGTCTTATCATGGAGGACCATGACGGACTTGGCCTTGATTGTGTTCAGCACGGCGCGTGCGGCAGCCGGGCCCTGGTAATCGTCGCGAGCAACGATGCGGTTGTAATGAGCGTAGCCGCTCTCGGTCAGGGCCACGGCGGTGTTGGCCGGGGAGACCATGACCAGGTTGGCGTCCTTCAGGGCCGGAGCCAGGGTCTTGGCGACGCCTGAGTTCAGCGTGCCAACAACGCCAATGACCTCCTTATCGCCAACAAGCCGGGTACCGATAGTCGGAGCGTTCGTCGGCTCGGCCAGGTCGTCCTGAGGCAGTGCCTCAAGGGCGACACCAACCTTTTCGAGGTCTGCCTTCCGATCCTCAATGGCGAGCTTGACACCGTTCGCAATGGCGGAGCCTAGCGTGGACTGGCCACCGGAGAGCGGGGTCACGGACGCGATCTTCAGCTTGACGGTGCCGCTCCCAGTCTTTGCGCCGCCGCATCCTGCAACCGCAACCAACAAAGATAGGGTCATGAGTGCCGCAAGGAGCTTCTTCATACTCAACCAGTCACCTCCGAATGATTTGGAACTCCCCTCGTCCACGGAACCTCTCTATCTGTCAGCCGCCTGTCAAGATTGAGTTATCTTGCAGGTGGGACAGTAGATTCGATACAGACGGGTTTATTCCTTCATCCGGGTAAACTTTTTTTGACTGGAAACGAAAGTCTCACTAGATAAGCGAGATCAATAGTAAGACGGAGAGAACGAGCATGAGGATCGCCGAGGTGAGACATCCCTTCCCTTTTGTGATTCGGTCCTTGACTGCGGTCATGCGCTCCTTTGCCTCGCTCCTCGCCTTACTGCGGTCCAGGCGGTGCGCCTGCTTGAGTTCGGCCACGGCCTCCGTCAGTTTTCCTAACCGCTTGTATGCAGCATGCAGATTCTCGTGGAAGGTGGGCACACTCGGGTCCAACGCTACGGCATCCTTGTACTTGGCAAGCGCGGCCTCATAGTCCCCGCGCGCGTAGTAGACGTTCCCCAGGTTGCTGTGTGCCTGGGGCAGTTGCGGGTCCAGTTCAATGGCTTTGAGAAGGGCCTTCTCCGCCTGGTCTAGCTGGGACCTCTGGGCAAGGATTGCGCCGACTCGGCTGTGGGCCCAGGCGTGGTTGGGGTCGATAGCCAGGATCTTCTGGTATTCACCCAAGGCTGCATCCAGATCGGACTGACTGTACATTGCATCGGCTCTGGTTCTTAGCTCAAGCAGTTCTTGGTTATCCATGAGGGCCTCCTTCTGTTCGGATCTGTGTACATAGGTTCTTGCCATGCGCCGTATACTTCCATGTACAACAGCGGTCGCCAGGCTGATTGGAGGGAACGGCGTTAGTTGGACACCTGGAAGGATCTCCTGCCCCGCACGTTGACGCCAGCCGTTGAGACAAGAGTCCACATGGAGGCCGCAAATGCCGCCGATGTCCTCGGTGAAGCGCTCTATCGGGCGGGATTGCCTCGTGTAAGATCGGCGGATGGTCTTGTCTTGATCTGCATTGGTACCGATCGGTCAATCGGCGATGCCCTAGGTCCGCTCGTGGGTACCTATGTGACGCAATCAGAGCCCCAAGGGTTTACCACTCTCGGCACCCTGGACAACCCTGTGCACGCCGGAAACCTGCAGGAGACCTTGGAGTGGGTGGAGCGGCGGTTTCGGCAACCACTCGTCGTTGCAGTGGACGCCTGCCTGGGTAGGCTAGAATCGGTGGGCATGGTGACGGTCTCCCCCGGAAGCCTGCGTCCCGGCGCTGGGGTCAATAAGAGTCTTCCACCGGTTGGAGACATGCATATGACAGGCATCGTAAATGTGGGAGGGTTCATGGAGTATTTCGTGCTCCAGAATACCAGATTGAGCCTGGTCATGCGCATGGCCAAGGTGGTTGCTGAAGCTGTGCGCAACGGACTGGATCGGCTGACCCGGGCATGACGCCCCCGGTGTACGCTCCGGTTGTAAAGAAGCGCCCGTCCTGTGTCTGCAGGGCGGGCGCAGTTTTGTCGCCTTGTGATTACTCGTTCGTCTCGGGCGAGGTTGCACGGGAGTTTGACTCCTCGGTGCCCATGTTGCTTCGTCCCTGAAAGAACGCCCCCTCATGGACAACCAGGTGACCGCATCGAACATCGCCGTGAAGTCGAGCACCCGGAAGGAGTTCAAGCTTACCCTCGACCTGAACGTCGCCGCGGACCTCACCCGACATGGCCAATCCCTTGGACCGGATATTGGCTACCAGTCGTCCCTTGGGGCCGACAATGAGATCGCCGCTATGGACAATCGTCCCTTCCAGGAAGCCGTCAATCCGGACGACGCCGGCAGACTCAATCGTCCCCTTGATCTCTGTGCCTTCCCCGATAATGGTCTCGACCTTGCCATAGTTTAGGCTGTCAGCCGTTGGCTTCTTTGAGCTCCCGAACACAGGCATTCCCCCGGACTTAGTTGAGATAATCTACTGGATCGACGGGGACCCCTTCGAGATGGACCTCGTAGTGAAGGTGCGGCCCGGTGCTAAGCCCCGTATTGCCAACCCATCCGATTACATCGCCACGACTCACCGTATCGCCGACCTTAACGTTCCAGTCCACCATGTGTGCGTAGAGAGTCACCAATCCGTAGCCATGGTCGATCATGACGGCATAGCCGTATCCGCCGCTCTTCCAACCGGCGTGAGTTACGACCCCAGCGCCCGTTGCAACGATCGGTGTCCAGTAATCTTGGGCGAAGTCTATGCCATTGTGCTCTTGCCTGCCCCAACCAAAGGGGCTCCAGCGGGTTCCGAAGCGGTCGGTGATCCGAGCACCCGAGATCGGAATGCCGATCGGGCGATGTGCAAGATACTCGAGTTGGCCGATTATGTCTTCCTTGCTCTGGGAGAGCTTCTCTGCGGACTGGTCAAGCGACAGTAGCTGATCAGAGAGCGCCTGGTTGGTCTTGCGCGCGATCTCCAATGTCCTGCTGTTGGGGGCAGGCCCACGCCCGGTCTTCAGGTCTAGTGCCAGGGTATCCCGACGGCCCAAGACGTAGCTACGGACCTCGTCCGGCAATAGGGCGCTAAGGGTTGGCAGGTTCTCCTGCCTGGTTGGACTGTCTTGAGGACCGCCACGTCCACCATTGCTAAGTGATTGGTCTCCGCTTCGTGACGTGGTATCCGTGCCCTGACCCGTGAGTTGGCGAACCTGCTGCTCGAGTAACTCTAACTCCGCCAATCGAGCCTGAACCTGCTGTGCTTTTCCCTGCATCTCCTCAATCTGGGCTTGCTGCAGGCGATTCGTCTTGCGGAGTTCCTCTACCTCTTCCAGTTTCGTTAGCTCGGTACGGAGGCTCTGGGCCTGGTTCATATAGTACCAGACCCCACCCGAAAGCCCGGCCACCAGTATAACGAACAATGCTAGCCAGGCTGGTGCAAGCGTAAAGCTGAAGCTTCGCTTTGAGGTCTGAGGGACAACAATGACTGTCAGTCTGTTGTTGTGTTTGGCCAAACGTGCGTCCTCCCTCGGCCTTGGCGACTGCCAACTTGTGTAGTGAAGTGAAACAGGCAGTATGGGTGATTCTATCCCAAACTGCCTGTTTCCTTCCGCCTGGCGAATATTTTGCTGTGATCGGATCCGTTATGGGAGTAAGTAGGGCGGCTGTCCGCAACTACGGATTTGAGCAAACTACTGTGCGGTCTTACCCATGGCTTGACTTAGCGCCGCCTTTTCCTCTTCGGAGAGTGCGTAGGTGGAAGTTCCGGCGCGAATGGGTTTTGCGTAAGTGCGCGACTCATTCCGGCCATACAGGCTCGAGATCACAAACCCGTTATTATGAGCGTCGAGCAGAGCGATTGCGAAACTAAGGTCGCTTCCTGCGTCAGGGAATGCGTTGAAGCGAATCACACCCATGCGCTGGGCATGGGTCTCTGACGCTCGAGCGAGTTCCTCAATCCGCCGCTCTACGCCTGAGACAGCTCCTTTGAGAGCGGCGAGGTCAGCGGCCTGGTCCCGCAGCACCTCGTCAAGGTTCCTGGTAGAGTCACCTTGGAGCAGATGCCGGTATCGGTTGATCAGTCTCGACTGGCGCACCATGACGATCAGTAGCACCAGGAGTGCTAGTACGCATATCCCCAAGGCTGTGAGTGCGAGTGCTACCGGATCTAGAAAGGACAGGCCGTCCACGGAGTGGACCTCCTTTATGCTAATGAATGCGTGTCTCCTGCATAATCGGATCTCCGGTTGCCACACCGCAATATCTGGCTGTGTTCCACGTGGAACACTGGAGGCGCTTTTGGGATTCGGTCTGCCACTCAGATCCGTGCCCCCGGAATCCTGCGCATTCTCACCACCGGTTTCGCCTATGATGGGCGTGCGTGCTCGAGGAGACCCTCTCAACCCGTGGTCCGTAGCCTGCGACACCCGGCGATAGCGACCTCGGGGTGCATCAATCCTTCCCCAAATCAATGTTCCACGTGGAACACCACCTCATGAATGAGTGCGTTCCACGTGGAACACCGTCACACACGGAACCTCTCACGCGGTGCCGAGGCCGCTGGTTGTGACCCCAAGCCTAGCACATCCAGAATCCGGTTCAGCCCTTCCTCCCCGAAGAAGGTCACTTCCAAGCGGCCTTTCTCACCAACCAGCTGGAGCTTGACCGGCGTCCCCAGTCGCTCCCGAAGTTGCTCCTCCACGGCCCGCAAGTCAGGGGACAACTCCGCCCCCTTCCGGCGACCCGTCTGCCTCACCGGCGCCACCTCACGGGTCAGTTCCTCAACGTCTCGCACGGAGAGACCGTCTGCTGCCGCCTTGATTGCCAGGCGCCCCTGAGTCTCCGGGTCTGCAACGCCGAGCAACACCTTGGCATGACCCATGGATAGCCGACCCGCCCTAACTTCCTGTCGAGCCATGGGAGCCAACTGCAGCAAGCGGAGCGTATTGGCCACCTGCGATCTACTCTTCCCCAACCGCCGCGCCAGATCCTCCTGCGTCAATTGGAAGCTGTCCATAAGCAACCGATACGCCTCGGCTTCTTCGAGCGGATTGAGATCCTCCCGCTGAAGGTTCTCAATCAGAGCGATCTCCATGGTCTCGGCCTCGGAGAACTCCCGCACCAGTGCCGGTACCTTTGCCAAGCCGGCCAGTTTCGCCGCTCGCCACCGCCGCTCACCAGCAACGATCTCGTAGGACTTCCCCTTGGGCCTGACGACTATGGGCTGGACAATACCGTGTTCTTTGATCGATAAGGCCAGTTCCTCCAGGCGAACCTGGTCGAACTCCTTACGGGGCTGATTCGGATTCGGCACGACCTGAACGATCTCCAGTTCAGTAATGCTCTCCCGGTCCCGCTCGGAGACTTCCACTTCCGGGATCAATGCCCCGAGTCCCCTACCCAGCCCTTTCTTGCTCATGTTCAATCACCTCTCTCGCCAACTCCATATACGCCTCCGCACCCTTCGACCGAGGATCATACATGGTAATCGGTACTCCGTGGCTGGGAGCCTCGCTGAGACGCACATTTCGCGTGATAATGCTGCGGTAGACCTTTCCCTTGAAGAAGCGCTTTACGTCCTCGACCACCTGAATGCTCAAGTTGGTGCGACCGTCGAACATGGTAAGCAGAACACCTTCAACTTCGAGGCTGGGGTTCAGCGCCTCCCTGACTAGCCGAAACGTGTCCATGAGTTGGGTGAGCCCCTCAAGGGCGTAGTACTCACACTGGATCGGGATCAGAATCGCGTCGGCCGCTGTCAAGGCGTTAATGGTAAGCAACCCCAAAGACGGCGGGCAATCCATGAGAATGAAGTCAAACTGATCCTTAACCGGGTGCAGCGCTCGCTTGAGCCGATTCTCCCGGGAGATGCGTGGAACCAGTTCAATCTCCGCCCCCGCCAGATCGATCGTGGCCGGAACCACATGCAGCCGTTCTACGCGGCTCTTGACCATGGCTTCCAGTGGAGACATGTCGTCCAGCAGCACATCGTAGACCGATGCCTTTACCGACTTACGATCAATTCCCAGACCCGAGGTCGCATTCCCCTGGGGATCGATATCCACCAGAAGAACCCGCATTCCCTGCTCGGCCAGGCATGCGCTCAGGTTGACCGCAGTGGTCGTCTTTCCTACGCCGCCCTTCTGGTTCGCTACCGCGATGATGCGACCCATGCTGACACTCCTTCCACCAAGACCACCAGGCCCGAACACACCGTGAGGTAGTCACTCCGGCGGTTGCTCTGATCAACTCGTAACTGATTCGGCATCCCCCACCCCGTTCCTGCACTCATTCATTGGCATTCTCCATTCATCAAGACCTGTGCACACTCCCCGACCTCCTCAAAACAAAACCCCCACTTTGACAGTGGGGGTTAGGCGGCATCTTCCTGTTATCAAATAACTCTGGACAACTGTAAGCGCGTCTCGCTGGCGTTTTCGACCAGAACAATACCTGAGTAGCCACCGAACCGCACAGCCCCAAAAACACGCCTAATAGCCCCGCTGAGGCCATTTCTACAGCGGGCTCTTTGCGGGCGTCCCTGCCTTCCGAGGATAAGCACCGGGCGTCGCAGCCACCTTCTCGACCGCCACCAGGGTCCGAGTGCCGGCTTCATACGGCAGGGCTACCTCCCTGGTCTCAATGATCCGTCCACCCAGAATCTCGATCGACCGCTTTGCACTGGCCAACTCTTCCGACACCCCCGGCCCCTTCATCGCAACAAACCGACCGCCAACTCGAACAAACGGCATGCAGTACTCCGCTAACACGCGCAATTCCGCAACCGCCCGCGCCGTCACCAGATCGTATTGCTCTCGATGCGCGGCAGCCCTACCCGCGTCCTCCGCCCGGGACCAAACCACCTGGAAGCCACCCAGTCCCCCGACCAGTGGTTCGATTACCTCCGCCCCCACCGCCTCTAGGAACTTGCACCGCTTGGCCAGACTCTCAAGCAACACAACGCTCAACTCAGGTGCGAGACACTTCAGGGTAACCCCAGGGAAGCCGGCCCCAGTACCCACGTCCATGACCCGCATGTTTTTGCGGGGCACCAGAAACTGAAGTACAGCCGCCGAGTCAAGAACATGCTTTATGACCATCTCACGCTCTTCCGTGATCGCGGTCAGGTTTACTCGCTGGTTCCAATCAACCACCATTTCAAGATGCTTGATTACCGCCCCTACCGATTCCGGCGATGGTTCAAGTCCATAGGCTCGAAGGCCGGACTCCAAGAGCGCACGGTTACTCGCTTCCATGTGGTCTCCTCCACCTCAGCGGCGGTCAGGCTCTGCGTTGTCCTGACCCCGTGTTCGTTTCTCCAGGTAAACCATCAGCATCGCAATATCAGCAGGAGAGACTCCTGAGATCCGACTCGCCTGCCCCAACGTCTCCGGGCGAATTCGCGAGAGCTTTTCGCGAGCCTCCATGGACAATCCCCGCAGGGCGGCGTACTCCAGATCGTCAGGGAGCCGCTTGCCCTCCAGGCGACGCATGCGATCAACCTGCTCAATCTCTTTTTGAATATAGCCCTCGTACTTAATCAGCGTCTGGACTTCTTGCATAACTCCCCGGTCCAAGTCAGCTCTGCCAGCCCCCATACCGACGAGGTCGTTGTACGTAATCTCCGGCCGGCGAAGCAACTGTGCAAGAGTCACACCGGACTTCAACTCCGTGGTTCCCGCTGCCCGCAGGGTCGCCTGCACAAGGTCGCTCGGAGGGAGTACCGTACGTTCAAGCCGCTCCTTCTCTGCCGCAATCGCATCGCGAAGGGCGACGTAAACCTCCCACCTGTGGTCGTCAACCAGCCCTACAGCACGCCCCTTCTCCGTCAGGCGTAGATGAGCGTTGTCCTGTCGGAGCATTAACCGATACTCCGCCCGACTCGTCATCATGCGATATGGTTCAGGCGACCCCTTTGTCACGAGGTCATCGATCAGGACGCCAATGTATGCCTCTGACCGGTTGATCACCAGTGGCTCCCGACCCTGAACCAGCAGCGCTGCGTTCATGCCAGCCACCAGCCCCTGCGCCGCCGCCTCTTCATAGCCAGATGTGCCATTGATCTGGCCACCGCAGAACAGCCCCCGTACTAACTTTGACTCCAGTGAGGGCTTTAACTGTGTTGACAGAATGTAATCGTACTCAATCGCATACCCGGCTCGGAGAAGCTCCGCCTCCTCCAGGCCCCGAATCGACCGAAGCACCTCAATCTGAACCTCTTCCGGCAGCGACGTCGATAGACCAAGCACGTAGAGTTCGATCGACTCACGGGACTCAGGCTCAAGGAATACCTGGTGACTCTCCTTGTCTGCGAACCGGACCACCTTGTCCTCAACCGATGGGCAGTAGCGCGGCCCCCGCCCTTCAATCGCCCCGGTGAACATTGGCGCCCGATGCAGGTTCCGGCGAATGATCTCATGGGTCTGATCGTTTGTGAAGGTAAGCCAGCACGGGAGTTGCTCGGGCTGATCGTGCCCCGACAGGAAGCTGAAACGCCAAGGCTCAAGGTCGCCATCCTGTCGCGCCATGGCCGAATAATCAACCGTTCGGCCGTCGATCCGCGGCGGCGTTCCGGTCTTGAACCGCCCGACCTCAAAGCCTAGACGAACCAGGTTTGCGGTCAGTCCGACGGCCGGGGCCATGCCACTTGGCCCCGACTGCCGCTGAACCTCGCCCACAATCGTTTTACCATGGAGATAGGTACCGGTGCTTAGAACAACGGCCTGGGCCGCAAAGTAAAGACCGGTGGCCGTTACCACACCGCGGACTCGCCCATCTTCCACGACAATGTCCTGGATCATACCCTGCTTCAGGTCAAGGTTAGGAGTCCGCTCCATGACCAGACGCATCGCCCAGGAGTATGCCCGCTTGTCCACCTGGGCCCGAAGGGCCTGCACGGCCGGTCCCTTTCCGCTGTTCAGGAGACGCATCTGGAGGAAGGTCTGATCGGTTGTAACCCCCATCTGGCCACCGAGGGCATCGATCTCGCGCACAAGGTGACCTTTCGCTGGCCCCCCAATCGAAGGGTTGCAGTTCATCATGCCGATATTGTCAAGGTTCGTCGTGAAGCAAGCGGTCCGCATGCCCATGCGCGCGGCTGCGAGCGCCGCCTCAATGCCCGCATGTCCAGCGCCTACCACGATCACATCGTACGACTTTGTCAGACTCATGGCGCCCTCACTTCCCAATGCAGAACCGGCTGAAGATCTGATCCAGGAGATCCTCCCCTACGGTGTCGCCGGTCACTTCGCCCAGGACCACCCAGGCGGCCCGCACATCGATCGATGTCATGTCGGAGCCAAGCCCGCCTTCCAGAGTCCTCAAGGCAGAAGCGAGATGCTCTCTCGCCCGCCGCAGGCACTCTTCCTGGCGCGCATTTACGGCCATCTCCTCAGCGGTGTCGTGCAGTCCCGCCGACCGAGCGATCTGCTGTTCTAGCTCCGGCACCCCCATGCCCAAGCCAGCCGATACCCGGACCACCGCCGCCCCTCCCAGCGCCTCGCTCAGAGCGGAGCTCTCGAAGTCAGGCGCCAGATCAATCTTGTTCGCAACCCCAACTCGTGCTACAGCGGTAGGCAGCCGCTGGATCCACTCCTCATCTTCCGGCACGAGGCCCGACGAGGCATCGATCACCACTAGAACAAGGTCGGCCCGACTCAGAGCTTCATGTGTCCGCTCGACCCCCAACTGTTCGATGGGGTCATTTGTTTGGCGAATACCGGCCGTGTCGGTGAGTTGTACCGGCAGCCCGCCGATATTTACCCACTCCTCGATCAGGTCGCGCGTGGTGCCAGGGATCGCTGTCACAATCGCCCGATTCTCACGCACCAGCCGATTCAACAGGCTGGACTTGCCCACGTTCGGACGTCCCGCCAGAACGACCCGCAGGCCCTCTCGCAGTAGCTTCCCCTGGCGAGCCCCACCCAATAAACGCTCAACCTCACCGAGGCACCAGCGACATGCTTCGGCCACCTCGTTGCGCGTCTGCACCTCGAGCTCTAGCTCGGGAAAGTCAATGTCCGCTTCCAGGTGGGCGGTTGTAACCAACAGCCGGTCACGAATCACCCGTACCGCTGCCCCAAGCTCCCCCCGCAGGTGGTGTACGGCGGCGGCCATAGCCCGGTCCGTTTTGGCCCGAATCACGTCCACCACCGCTTCCGCCTGGGCCAGGTCGATCCGCCCGTTGAGAAAGGCGCGCCGCGAAAACTCCCCAGGCTCCGCGAGCGTTGCTCCCGCAGCAAGGACCAGATCCAAGACCCGCCTCACGGCGATCTGACCGCCGTGGCAGTGAATCTCCACGACATCCTCCCCGGTGAAGGTCCTTGGGGCCCTCATATAAACGACCAGGGCCTCATCCACCACATCGCCCGCAGCGCCCGCAACCCACCCGTGAACCAGCGTGCGTGGCCGGTACCGGCCGAGAGGCTTGCCCCGGGTCGAGCGGAAAACCCGCTCACCAATCACCAGGGCATCCGGCCCACTCAAACGGATAATCCCAATCCCAGCCTCGCCCACTCCTGTGGCGACTGCCGCAATCGTGGTCTCACTCATAGCCTCACCCCCACATATGAGAAAAGGCCCAGTAGCAGTGCTACCAGGCCGCTGGTTCAAGCATTAGCGCTTGACGTGGATAACCACCCGACGGAATGGATCCTCACCGTCGCTGGTCGTATAGACCTCTGGGTTGTCCTGCAGCGCCAGGTGAATCACCCGCCGCTCTTGAGCGCTCATGGGTTCCAACGCAGCCGACTCACCCGTACGAGCGACCCGCTCCGCAAGGCGGGTAGCGAGGCTCGTCAGCGTCTGGGTCCGCCGCTTCCGGTACCCTTCTACATCCAGCAGTACCCGCGGGCCGTTCTCATCGGCCCTGGCAGCCGCCAAGTTGCAGAGATACTGCAGCGCATCAAGAGTCTGCCCATGATGCCCAATGAGAATGCCGGCTTCCTGACCGGTTACATCGACATGCACGTATTCCTCGTCGGAATGCACCTCAATGTGAACGCCGATCCCCATGGCTTCGCAGATATCGCCGAGGAAGTTCTCCACCTTCCCGGCCCGCGACTCTTTCAGACTCACACGCACCACAGACGGGCGGGCACCGATGCCAAGGAAGCCACCCTTCCCCTCATCGATCACCTCAATGCGAACCCGATCTGAGGGAACGCCGAGCTCCTCCAGGGCCGAAGCGATTGCCTCGTCGACTGTGCGGCCGCTTTTCTCAATGGTTTTCATGGGACTTATGCTTCCCCTTTCGCACCAGGGCCGCCCTTAAGCCGGGGGAACCCCGGGTAGATCGCTTGCTGCACAATGCCGAAGGCCGTGCTGACTACCCAGTAAAGCACAATGCCAGAGGTAGGCATGGTAAAGGCAATGTAGCCGAAGAGCAGGGGCATCATCCAGGTCATGATCTTCTGGTTCTGATCCGTGGCGACGCCACCCGACAGGTAGGTCTGCAGGAACATGACCACCACGGTCATAATGGCCAGCGGGATATCCTTGACTGCGAGGTCCGCCCAGAGGAACTGGGTGCTGTAGCCCAGTGCGACCGGATCGAACACGCGGAAGACCTCGAACAGGGCCCAGAGAATTGGGAGCTGAATCAGCATGGGGAGGCAGCCAGCGAAGGGGTTGGCGCCCTCCTTCTTGTACATCTCCATCATCTCTTGATTAGCCTTCTCCGGATTGTCCTTGTACTTGGTCTGCAGTTCCTTGATCCGAGGCTGGATCTCCTGCATCTTCTTCATAGATTTGGTCTGGTAGATCGTTAGCGGCAGGATCACAATTCGTACGACCACGGTGAGCAGGATAATGGCCATGCCATAGCTCCCGGTGATCTCCATGAACCACTTGATCATTGTCATCATGGGATCAATCAGCCACTGCGGAATCCACGATGCGGCTAGCAACGTACAGAAACCCCCTCAAGTAGAGCGCTCCCTATTGTTCAGGGAACGGGATCATAGCCCCCAGGATGAAACGGATGACACTTGAGCACGCGCTTTACCGCCAGGTAGGTTCCCTTCATGGCACCGTGCTTCTGCAGCGCTCCGTATGCATAATGCGAGCAAGTAGGATGAAATCGGCAGGTAGGTCCGCCCTTCAGCGGCGATAAGAAGCGCTGATAGAAACGGATCAGGCCCATGAGCATGTATCTCATGGCTTGCTCTCTCCCAACGTAAGAACCCCTGCGCGCTCAAACAGCTCCCCAACCTTGGTCTGCAGTTCGGGGAACGGCATGTCCAATGCAGCCCGGCGGGCGATGATCACGAGGGCGACCCCTTGCTTCACACGTGGCCAGAGCAGGCGAACGGCTTCCTTAATGCGGCGCTTTATGCGATTGCGCACGACCGCGTTGCCCAGTTTCCGACCGGCAGCGAAGCCGATCCGACTGGTGCCTCCACCCTTTTGAACAGACACGTACAGAACCGCTGCCCGATTCGCAGTCGATCGACCCTTTGTATAGACAGCCTGGAAGTCCAGGCGTGACTTCAATCGAAAACGTTTCTTCACTCGATGAGGAGAGGGATTCGACTGCAAGCAGACGCATCCCTCCCCGAGCCCTCCCATCTGAACAGACCCTGCAAAAAGGCCCCCAGGATGGAAAAAGAGCCACGACGGATTCGCCGCGGCTTAGACAGCAAGGCGCTTTCTGCCCTTGAGACGACGAGACTTGATCACCTTTCGGCCATTCCGAGTGCTCATACGGCTCAGGAAGCCGTGCACCTTCTTATACTGACGGTTATGCGGCTGGAATGTGCGCTTCAACCAGTACACCCCCTAACTGCCCAACAAAGGCACACGCGGATTATACCGGACGCGTCACACGAAGTCAAGCAAACCAAGCATTGACTCACATCTCACCAGGCAGACGCAGCTCTGGATAAGTACCTTACCCAAAAGGCCCGCTCCTGGGGATAACAGCAATCATTTCCGAGGTAGTTGCCCGAATCTGTCCACAATGTCCACACACAGGATATCCCCGCTATTCCCGGACTGGGGATTCCTACTCACAGATTGTCCACGCGCGAGGAGGAGCTTATCCCACGCGAGTCGTAACTTTTCCCCAGACGAAACTCGGTATGGGGGTAGCTCCCCCAAACTCTGTTGATAACTTTCCCCTGCTCTGCTATCATGAGTCCTGCAGCCCGTCCACTTCCACCCTCAGGTGGTAGTTGGCACAGGCTCAATCTTTTTATGCACACGATGTGGATATTGCTGTGAATAACGTGTTGATACTCTTCTGCTTTACCTGGCGACCCAGCCTGTCCGAGGAGGCTCACCCATGAAGACCGAGTTGTCTCAAGTGTGGCAGCAGTGCCTTGAGATCCTGGAGCGGCAACTGCCCAAGTCCAGTATTGAGAACTGGCTTCGCAATACCCGCCCAGTGGCCGTTGTAGAAGATACCATTATTGTCGGTGTACAGGGCGAGTTTGCGAAGGACCGGGTCGAGTCCCGTTATGGCGTCTTGCTCCGGCAAGCCTTACGGGAGCTTACCAACCGAAACATGCAGCTCAAGTTTGTCTCCAACCCGAACGTCATTGAAGACCCGGCGCCAGGGAACCCCTCCCCTTCAGAGACTCCCAGTCAGGGGGCGCCCTTGGCCGGCCCGGAGCTTGGCGCGGCGGAGCTGACGATCAAGCCTCATCTTAGTCATATCAATCCTAAGTACACCTTCGAAACATTTGTCGTGGGTACGTCAAACCGGTTCGCCCATGCTGCTGCCTTGGCGGTAGCCGAGACACCGGCCAAGGCCTATAACCCGCTCTTCATATATGGAGGAGTCGGACTAGGCAAGACGCATCTCATGCATGCCATCGGCCATTTCGTTGCGGCCCAGAACCCACGCGCCCGGGTAGCCTATATCTCTACCGAAACCTTCACCAACGAGTTCATTATGGCGATCCAGAAGGGCTCCACCTTGGAGTTTCAGAACCGCTATCGCCATGTCGATGTCCTACTGATCGACGACATTCAATTCTTGGCGGGCAAGGAACGGACCCAAGAGGAGTTCTACCATACGTTCAATGCCATTCACGAGGCGAACAAGCAGATCGTGATCTCCTCCGACCGTCCACCCAAGGAGATTCCCACCCTGGAGGACCGCCTCCGTTCCCGTTTTGAATGGGGTCTGATCTGCGACATTCAAGCCCCCGACCTGGAGACACGCATTGCGATCCTTCGAAAGAAGGCCGTCATGGAGAACCTGGACGTTCCCGATGACGTAACAAGCTACATTGCAACCAACATCGAAACCAATATTCGTGAGCTTGAGGGTGCGCTTACCCGCGTGGTGGCCTATGCCAACATGCTGCGGAGCCCCCTGAACTACGACCTCGCTGTCCATGCACTCAAGGACATCCTGCCGCCCAATCGTCCCAAGCAGGTGACAATCGCGACGATCAAACAGGTAGTGGCGGAGCATTACAACATTCGTCTGCAGGATTTCGAGGTGCGGAATCGCTCTCGCAGCGTTGCCTTCCCCCGCCAGATTGCCATGTACCTATCGCGTGAGTTGACCGATGCCTCTCTCCCCAAGATCGGTGAGGAGTTCGGTGGTCGTGACCACACGACTGTCATTCATGCGTGCGAAAAGATCGCAGATGATATTAAGAGTGACCCGACCTTCGCTCATACCATTGAAGTTCTGATCGGGAAAATCCGTGCCGACTAAGAGGCTTATCCACTTTCTGTGGATAATTCTTGTTGATAACCATCAACCTCTCGACCCGGTTGCGGTTCTCCCCACCTGCTTACCGCACATGTGGACAAACCGCGCGAGGATACCCACAAGTTATCGCGTCGCGCGATGACCGGGTCCCTAGATATCCACGGGGTTTTCCACAAATCCACAGGCCTTACAATGACCATTGCTACATTGGACCAATGTACAACCGCGCGGATGAACCCGCCGGACCCGATCAACCGTCCGCAAAGGAGGGCTCCACGTGAAGATCCTGATCAGCCAGGAAGCGCTGAACGCAACCCTTGCAACCGTTGCGAAGGCTGTCTCCACGAAGAACACGATCCCCGTTCTGTCAGGCGTCTATCTTTCCGCAAAAGGCGAGACCCTCACCATCCGTGCAACCGACATGGAACTCGCAATCGAAGCAGTCACGCCCTGTGAGGTCGTAACCGAGGGTGAGATTGTCCTTCCGGCCCGCTACCTGACCGACCTGGTTCGGCGTATCCCATACGGCAACATTGAGCTGACGGTTGACTACCGCAGTTTCATGGCCGTGGTGCGCTGGGGCAAGTCTAAGTATGATATCCACGGCTTCTCGGCCGATCAGTTCCCCAGCCTACCCGACGTAGAGGGAGCCTCAACCTTTACCGCCGGCCATCTCAAGCTGCGTGAGCTGCTCCGCCAGACCACCTTCGCGGCCGGGCACGATGAGTCCAAGCCCTGGCTGACCGGCGTTCTCTTCAAGTTGCGGGAGAACCGAATCACGGGCACCGCTACCGACGGCGTTCGCATTGCCTACGCCGAGACCGATGCGAACAACCCGGCCGGCCATAGCTTCTCGATCATTATTCCGAGCCGGTCCCTTAACGAACTGACCCGGCTCCTCAGCGGCGACGAAAATGAGGTTGCACGGGTCTCCGTAACCTCCAATCAGGTATTCTTTGACCTCGGGAAGGTTCGTGTGATCTCCCGACTGCTTGAAGGCCAATACCCCGATGTCATGCGCCTGATCCCACAGAACTACCCCACCGAAGTCGTTCTGCAACGGGCTGAGTTCATGGAGGCGCTTGAACGTGCCACACTAATCGCTAAGGACGGGACCGTCAAAGTCGGCCTCGCCAGCGATAAGGTTGTGATTACATCCAACACGCCTGAAGTAGGACAGGTCTATGAAGAGCTACCTACGAACAGCATGACCGGGGATTCGATCGATATGGGCTTTAACGCAAAGTTCCTGGTGGACTTCCTGAAGGTTTTGGAGGAAAATGAGTTCCGCTTCCAGTGCTCAGGAAGCCGTAACCCCGCGCGGCTGCAGCCGGCATCCAACACGCACTTCCTGTACGTTGTGCTGCCGCTTATCACGTTTTAGGAGTCACGCATTTGGCTGAACAGATCGTATCCATTTCCACGGAGTTCATAACGCTTGACGCGTTTCTCAAATGGGTAGGCGTGGCCGATACGGGAGGTCACGCCAAGACCCTCATTGTCTCCAGCATGGTGAAAGTCAATGGTGAGGTCGAACTGCGCCGCGGCCGAAAGCTCCGACCGGGTGATCGTGTCAATGTCACCGGAGCGGGCCAGTGGATGATCGCCCGCGAGGGGGAATAGGGCGTGTACCTGTCCTCGCTCCAGCTTCACTCATTCCGAAACTACGACGCCCTGCGGATCGCTTTCTCGCCGGGCCTTAACGTCATTTACGGCGACAACGCGCAGGGAAAAACCAACCTGCTCGAAGCGATTTACTACCTGGCTACTGGGAAGAGTCATCGAACCTCCCGTGACCAGGAGTTGATCCGCGAGGGGAGCGAGTCCTTGACAGCAAAGGCGGCGGTGACTCGCCGTACCGGTGAGATCACCGTCGAGTTAGCCTATGGTCATCAAAGTCGCAAGCAACTGAAGATCAATGGGATTGCCGAACGAAGGATTACCCGACTGGTTGGTAGTCTGGCTGCGGTCTTCTTTTCGCCCGACGATCTCCAGCTTCTGAAGGGCTCCCCGTCCGGACGCAGACGGTTTCTGGATATCGAGCTATCGCAGATATCCCAAACCTACCTGCACCACCTTGTCTCCTACAATAAGGTTCTTGTGCAACGAAACACGTTGTTGAAGAAAGAGAATCTCGATAACTCTCTCCTTGAGATCTATGACGAGCAGTTGATCACGGCCGGGGCGCAGATTATCTCACGCCGTGCGGAGGCCGTAAGACGTCTCTCCCCAATCGCTGCCAGCTTCCACCGGACGCTTGCCGAAGGACGTGAGGAGCTGCGTCTCGCCTATCATAGCCAGGCGACCGGACCAGACTCTGAGGCGGAGATCACAGCCATTGAGGGCCGTCTGCGAGTAGAGCTCCAACGTGTTCGCCGCGAGGAACGGCGCCGCCAGATCACCCTGGTGGGACCTCACCGTGACGATATTGGTTTCTGGATTGATGAACGTGATGCAAGACAGTACGCATCGCAGGGACAACAGCGCACGGCGGTTCTGGCGCTGAAACTAGCAGAACTGCAGTTTATGGCTGAGGAGATCCAGGAACCACCCATTCTGCTACTAGATGATGTCGCGTCGGAACTGGATCCACATCGTAGGCACTACCTCCTACACGCGGTGCAAGAAGGGGTTCAGACCTTCGTCAGCTGCACCGATCTTGAGGACCTCATGGTCCGGCACTGGCCGGAGGAGCACCGCCTTTTTCACGTCTCGGCTGGAGCGATCAGACTGGATGACAGGAGGTTGGTGTAATGTTTCTGCATGTCGGTACTGACGTCGTTGTCAGCCTCAAGCGTGTTGTGGCCATTCTTGATTTGAAGAGCGCGGGCTCAACCGATTCAACGAGGGAGTTTATCGCTCAGTTAAAGGCGAAGAAGCGGATCACTGACATCTCTGGCGGCGACGCCAAGAGCCTGGTCCTGACGGAAGAGGAGGCCTTCCTCTCCCCGATCTCTTCGCTGACGCTGAAGAAGCGCTGCGACTTTCTGTCCAACAACTCGAACCTCGATTTTGTGCTGTAAAGCTCTGTTACTTGTGAGAACTCGCCCAGTGTGCTAACATTGGTCTGATATAGAAGCGATATCCAATGAGGGAGGAACCTCAGTGGCTGAGGAAAAGGAACTGAACCTGACCGATGCCGGCCAGCACATGAACACGCAGTCTTCCACGGATTACACCGGGGAGCAGATTCAGGTGCTTGAGGGCCTGGAAGCCGTTCGGCGGCGTCCAGGTATGTACATCGGCGGCACTTCGGCACGGGGTTTGCACCACCTGATCTGGGAGATCGTCGACAACGCTGTTGATGAACGCCTGGCTGGTGTCTGTGATACGATCCTGGTCACCATTCACGAAGACGGCTCACTGTCCGTACAGGACAACGGGCGTGGCATTCCGGTGGATCTTCATTCCAAGACCGGGAAGTCTACGGTCGAAACCGTCTACACGGTCCTGCACGCCGGCGGCAAGTTCGGTGGCGGTGCCTATAAGGTCTCAGGTGGATTGCATGGCGTGGGCGCATCGGTCGTCAACGCCCTTTCGTCACGCCTGTATGTCAAGGTATGCACCAAGGGCGGAATCTGGGAGATCGACTTTGCCGACGGGGGCAAGCCCCAGTACGACCTGCGGCGTATTGGCGACACGGCTGAGCATGGAACCTATGTGCGCTTCTGGCCGGATCCCACGATCTTCGAGACCGTCAATTTTGACGTGGACGTTGTAATCAGCCGTCTGCGAGATACGGCGTTTCTTAACCAGGGACTGTACATTCGCTTCAAGGACGAGCGATCGGGCATGGAGTACCGGTTCAAGTACAAGGATGGACTCCAGTCCTTCGTCCAGTATCTGAACCGGACCCGTGAGCCACTGCATGCAAAGCCTATATACATTTGCCAGGCAACGGAGACCCAGGAGCTGGAGTTGGCGATTCAGTATACCGACAGCTACAGCGAGAACATCTACAGCTATGCCAACAACATCCGGACGATTGAGGGCGGCACCCATGAGACGGGTCTCAAGACAGCCCTCACCCGGGTGATAAACACCTATGCTCGCAAGAACAAGCTCTTGAAAGAGAACGAAGATAACCTCTCTGGTGAGGACATTCGTGAGGGCATGACGGCGATTCTCTCCGTGAAGCTGCAGAACCCGCAGTTTGAGGGTCAAACCAAGACCAAGCTGGGCTCTTCGGAAATGGAGACCTTCACGGCCAGTGTCGTCTCCGAAAAGCTGTCGGACTTCCTTGAGGAGAATCCGTCGATTGCGAAGCGGATCATTGAGAAGTCGGTAGCGGCCTCGCGGGCCCGAGAGGCGGCTCGGAAGGCGCGCGATCTGGTGCGTCGCAAGAGCGCCCTGGAGATCACAGCTCTGCCCGGCAAGTTGACCGACTGCTCCTCCAAGGACCCAGCCGAGTCTGAACTCTTCCTCGTCGAGGGTGACTCTGCCGGCGGCTCCGCCAAAATGGGGCGCGACAGAAGGACTCAGGCGATTCTCCCCCTGAAGGGCAAGATCATTAACGTGGAAAAGGCGCGTCTGGACAAGATCCTCTCCCACGAGGAGGTCCGGACGATCATTACGGCCCTGGGCACCGGCATTGGCGATGACTTTGATGTGGAAAAGTGCCGTTATCACAAGGTGATCCTCATGAGCGACGCCGACGTGGATGGCAGCCACATTCGCACCCTTCTGCTGACCCTCATTTACCGGTACATGCGCCCGCTGATTGAGGAAGGCTATGTCTACATCGCCAATCCTCCACTGTACATGATCAAGAAGGGCAAGCAGACCTACTACGCCTACTCCGAAGAGGAGAAGGATCAGATTATCTCCCGCATTGGCGGTGTGAGCGAGAAGCCGCAACGCTATAAGGGCTTGGGCGAAATGAACCCCGATCAACTCTGGGAGACCACCATGGATCCCGCCAAGCGAACGCTCTTCCGGGTATCGCTGGAGGACGCCATGGAGGCAGACTCGGTTTTCGAAATCCTCATGGGTGACAAGGTCGAACCTCGCCGCGACTTTATCGAGCGGAACGCCCATCTGGTGCAGAACTTGGACACCATCGGCTAATCCGACCGTCAGGCGACGGACAGTCAACCCGGGCTCTTCCGCTCTGGGGGTGCCGACACTCACCTGCTAGGAGGACAATTCTGTGGCCGGAGAATTCGCACAGAGGACCCTTCCCAAGGACCTCAAGCATGAAATGGAAACCTCATACCTCACGTACGCCATGTCCGTCATCGTGGGCAGAGCCTTGCCAGATGTGCGCGATGGCCTGAAGCCGGTACAGCGCCGTATCCTCTACGGCATGTTTGAGGCCGGCAACACAGGGGACAAGCCCTACCGGAAGGCGGCCAAAACGGTCGGTGACGTGTTGGGTAAGTACCATCCACATGGCGACTCAGCCGTGTACGATACCATGGTCCGCCTGGCGCAGGATTTCGTGCTGCGCTATCCGCTCGTCGACGGCCAGGGCAACTTCGGCTCAATCGACGGCGACCCGGCAGCGGCCATGCGCTATACCGAGGCACGCCTCTCAAAGTTGGCCAACGAAATGCTGACCGACATTGAGAAGGATACCGTTGATTTTGAGGACAACTTTGACAATAGTGAGAGGGAGCCGCTCGTGCTTCCCGCTCGCTTCCCGAACCTCCTGGTCAACGGCTCCACCGGCATTGCCGTCGGCATGGCCACGAATATCCCACCGCATAACTTGGGTGAGGTAATCGATGGCCTCAACCTGATGATCGACCGCCGCGAGGCAAATGACGATGTATCTATTGAGGAACTGAACGGGCTGATCAAGGGGCCGGATTTCCCAACAGGGGCCCTGATCCTTGGCCGTGAGGGTATTCGCAAGGCGTACCATACCGGCAAGGGATCGGTCACCATGCGCGCCAAGAGCCAGATTGAGACCCTGGCCAACGGCAAGAACCGAATCGTCTTCACCGAGATTCCCTATAACGTGAATAAAGCCCGCTTGATTGAGCGGATTGCCGAACTGCACCGTGAGAAGAAGCTCGAGGGCATTACCGACCTACGTGACGAGTCCGATCGCACGGGTCTGCGGATTGTGATCGAGCTACGGCGTGACGTGAACGCGCACGTTCTGCTCAACCAGCTTTTCAAGTTCACGGCACTGCAACAGAACTTCAGCATTAACATGCTGGCCCTGGTTGACAACCGGCCGCAGGTGCTGAACCTGAAGCAGATGCTTCACTACTACCTCCAGCACCAGGTCGAGGTTATTGTCCGCCGCACCCAGTTCGACCTGAACAAGGCGCTGGCTCGGGCGCACATTTTGGAGGGCCTCCTCAAGGCGCTCGATATCATTGACGAGATCATTGCGACCATTCGCTCCTCGCCTACGACGGACGAGGCCCGGACCCGGTTGCAGGCCAACTTTGGCTTCTCGGAGATTCAGGCGCAGCACATTCTGGACATGCAGCTGCGCCGCCTGACAGCCCTGGAGCGGGAGAAGCTGCAAGAGGAGTATAACGAACTCCAGGATCGGATCGCTTACCTGCGAGCGGTGCTTGCTTCGCCGAAAATGCAGTACGACATTATTAAGCAGGAACTCGGTGAGATCCGGAAGAAGTACGCCGATCCACGCCGCACAAAGATCACTGCGGAAGATGGGGAAATCGACGTAGAAGATTTGATTGCCGAGGAAGATGTGGTTGTCACCATTTCGCACTCTGGCTATATCAAGCGGGTGCCGGTCTCAACCTACCGCCAGCAGAAGCGTGGCGGGCGTGGTGTGCAGGGTGCGGGGACGAAGGAAGAGGATTTCATTGAACACCTCTTCATTACCACGACCCATCACTTCATGATGTTCTTCACCGACCAGGGCCGGGTCTTCCGGATCAAGTGCCATGAGATTCCGGAGGGTTCGCGCCAGGCTCGCGGTACAGCGATTATTAACCTGTTGCAGTTAAACGCCGGAGAGAAGGTTAACACGGTCATTCCGGTTAAGGAGACCGGCGGGGATGACACCTTCCTGTTCTTTGCGACCAAGCAAGGAATCGTGAAGAAGACCCTCCTGGACGATTACCAGAATGTCCGTTCCACCGGCATAATCGCCATTCGGCTGGACGATGGCGACTCGCTGATTGGGGTACGCCTGACCAACGGCAATGAGGAGATCATTCTGGTCTCCAGCGCCGGGTACGCCATTCGCTTCCACGAGGATGATGTGCGGCCCATGGGTCGCGACACGCGCGGTGTGAAGGGCATTGATTTGGGGGGCGACAACGACTATGTCGTCGGCATGGATGTTGTCAACCAGAACGCTGACCTGCTGGTGGTCAGTGAGACCGGTGTAGGCAAGCGGACTCCGCTGGCGGAATACCCGTCCTACAAGCGTGGAGCCCGGGGTGTTACCACGATCAAGCTGAACCCTGAGAAGCACGGAAGCCTGGTTGCGGTGCGCGTGGTCACCGAGGGGAACGACCTGATCCTGGTCTCGGAGCAGGGGGTCCTGATTCGCATTCCGGTGAAGGAGATCCGGCAGACTGGCCGGCCGACGCAGGGTGTCCAACTCATGAACCTCGACGCCGACGATCGCGTTTCAGCTGTGGCTCAGGTTGTGACCAAGGAAGAAGAAGAGGTCTGACCCTAACCCAAAAAAAGAGGCTGGCTTCCCTTTTCGGGGAGCCAGCCTTTCCAATGAACGGCTGGTCGGGGCTGGGAGGGAATGGCCCCGTCCAGCGCAGGTTAAGATTCGGTCTTTACAACGCAGGCCGCGGCTACAGCGATGTTCGTCTCCCGCTTCGGATCGCAGGATTCACGGTAGCTGCTCAGCGACGTGGGCACTCCTTCGGAACCGTCGGGGTAGGACAATTGGCTAAATAGGTAGGCTTGGTCCGACGGGTTCCTTCCACAAGGCAACGGGTGTTTGCTGCTTCTGCGCAGGATCGCGTCCTCAATCTTCTGTGTGCATGTGTCAGGTGAGTGGGTGGCCGGATCGCCCAGAATGAAGGCAAGGGGTTGGTCGTCTCGGTCAATGGCGTAGAAGTAGTACTTTGTTTTCTGGGAGGTGCTCCAGGGCGACTTGAAGGTGAACGTAGTCTTGATATACCCTTCGTCGACCAGTTTGCCGAGTCGGTCAGGGTAGTGCCCCTTGGCTACCTGGTAAGCCTCCAGGGCCTGCTCAATCACCCGCATATCCTGCAGGCTTGCCGTAAGCCGAGCTTTGTTGGACAGATGCTCCACGACCGGCATGGTGAAGAGCGAAAGAAACATGAGCACCGCCATGACTGCCAGGAGTTCAATCAAACTGAAGCCATTCTCCGACCCAATTCGCTGCGAGCGAAACCAGAGCACAGAGACGCACCCCCACCATCATCCAAAAAATGGATTTACAGGGAATGGGTATTCTCGGCACCCCTCCCGAACTCCTTTCGCTGCCAGCAAAATTTTTCCAAAAACCTGCGATAACCCCATTGAGTTTTGCGAATCCTATTGCGAATGGGTGGAGGGAGTGCTATACTCACCCATAACATCGTCCGTTGACTGAGACGTACGTTCCTGATCGGTCCACAGAGAGCCGGCGGTAGGTGCAAGCCGGCGTCCGAAGGAGCGGATCCATCTCACGAGGACCCTGGGAGACCAGGTCGGGTCGGCCCGATACAGCCGATGCAAGTGGGCTGCCGGTTACGCCGGCGCCAACGTCTGGGTGGCACCACGGGAGAAGAAACTCCCGTCCCTGACCGATAGGGACGGGAGTCTTTGTTTTTCCACCAGAAGTTCGGCGCTCGCGAAAGCTGCAGTCAAACAGGGTGGCACCGCGGGGATCTACACGAGAGACACCCGTCCCTGGCCGTTTCAGCACCACAAGTGTGGCGCTGTCCGGTCGGGGATGAGGTGTCTTTTCTTTTCCCCCAGCGAACAGCGACCAGAAAGAGGGAGGTAGACCGCCTGTGATTACCGAGAAGTCCCTGCTCATGATTCCTGGTCCCACGCCGATCCCGCCCCAGGTGGCGGCAGCCATGACCCAACCGATGATCAACCATCGGGGGGAGGCTTTCTTCTCTCTCTTCGATGAGGTCTCTCAGGGCCTCCGCTCTCTCTTCCGGACCGAGCAGCCAGTCTATATCTTCCCTGGTGCGGGCTCTGGCGGTTGGGAAGCGGCCCTTGTGAACACCCTCAGCCCTGGTGACACGGTGCTGTCAGTCTCGGTAGGCGATTTCGGGGAGCGGTGGGTGAAGGTTGCGAGAGCCCTGGGGTTGACAGTCGAGCGATTGGTCTTTGAACCGGGTCAGGCTGCCAACCCCGGTCGGATCGCTGAGCGGCTCAACGCCGACAAGGCCAGGGTGATCAAGGCGGTGCTGGTTCAGCACAACGAAACATCGACCGGCATTACCAACGACGTGCGGACAATCGCACAGGTGGTTCGAGAGCACGGAGCACTGCTCATGGTGGACAGCGTCTCTGGGCTCGGCGCCCTGCCACTGGAGTTCGATGCTTGGGGTGTCGATGTGGCTCTCACGGGTGCCCAGAAGGCCCTCATGTGCCCTCCCGGACTCTCCATGATCGCCTTCTCTGAGCGTGCTCGGGCGGCCAGTGAGTCCAGCAAGATGCCCCGCTTCTACTGGGATCTGAAGGCGGTGCACAGTAGCTACCTGAAGCGGCAGACCCCGTACACTCCGGCAATCAGCCTCTTCTACGCCCTGCAGGCCGCCCTGCGGATGATCCAGGCCGAGACTGTGGAGGGGGCTTGGGCTCGCCACCGGCTGATGGGCGCCATGTGCCGGGCCGGCGTAAAGGCGATGGGGCTCTCGCTCCTGGCCGCGGACGAAGCATGGGCCTCCAACTCGGTCACTGCTGTGCGTTCGCCAATCGAGCCCAAGAAGCTCCGTAAGACGGCTCGGGAGCAGTTGGGCGTGCAGCTAGCCGGCGGGCAGGCGGAGCTTGAAGCATCAATCTTCCGGATCGGGCACCTTGGGTATGTGACGCCGAACGACGTGATTCAGGCGTTGACCGCCACCGAGATGGCTTTGGCCCTCAACGGCCACCCGGTCGAGCTCGGCGCCGCAGTCACAGCAGCCCAGAGAGAGTGGGTGAGACACCTCCATGGATGACCGTTATCGTAGCGCACTCGACCTTGCACTTGCGGACCTGAAAGCCGATCCCGAGGTGGTTGGGATCCTGTGGACCGGATCAGTCCAACAGGGAGAAGCTGACCTGACCAGCGATCTGGATCTTTATGTTGTCACCCACAAGCGCCTGACCTGGCGTGCCACTCGGCTCTATGCGGGAGTGATCACCGAACTCTTCGTGAACAACGTGGAGTCCATGCGCTGGCGGATCACTCGCCCGGAGGAGATCGCAGCGGCGGCCGGCTTTGCGACCGGGGAGATCCTGCTGGACCGGACCGGAGAGATGGAAGCACTCCAGTCGCTGGCCCGCAGAAGGTGGGAGACGCCGCCTCCGGCCCCGACCCCCGAGCAGGTGAGCATGCTCCGCTACGGGCTCACCGACCTGGCCGATGATCTGGACGACGTGGAGCACGACCCCATTTCCTCCCGCATTCTGGGAGCGGCTGTTGTCGAGCAGGCGATGAAGGCCTTCTGCAGACTGAACCGCCTGCACGGGGCGAAGGCGAAGCGACTGTTTGCATACATCGCTGAGCGGGACTCACTGCTGGGGATCATGCTACGGGACTACTACTCCAGGGGCATGCACCCAAAGCACGCCCAGGAGATCGTTGATTACGTGCTCGCCCCAGTGGGCGGGCGACTGGTGGAATGGGAGAGCGAGAAGGTACCGTACCCCAAGGAAGGAGGCTGATTCCTATGCGAATCTTAGTGGCAGAAGCGATTTCGGAAACGGGAATCCAGCTCCTCAAGGCGGAGCACGAGGTGGATCAGCGGAAACTGACACCTGCGGAGTTGCTGGAAGCGATCGGTGAGTACGACGCTCTGATCACTCGCTCGGAGACAAAGGTGACGGCTGAAGTCCTGGCTCGTGGGACCAGGCTGAAGGTGGTAGGCCGGGCTGGTGTGGGTGTCGATAATGTTGACGTGGAGGCAGCCACAGAGCGAGGCGTAGTCGTGGTGAACGTGCCCGGGGCGAACACCTACTCCACCGCGGAGCAAGCCATGGGCTTGCTGATTGCCGCGGCTCGCCACATTCCGCAGGCGCACAACGCCCTCGCCCGGGAGGGGCGCTGGGACCGGAAGACATACGTGGGCACTGAGCTGTACGGGAAGACGCTTGGGATTATCGGACTGGGCCGTATCGGCTCTGAGGTGGCAATCCGGGCTAGGGCCTTCGGCATGAAGCTGCTGGCCTACGACCCCTATGTACCGGCCCCCCGGGCGGAGCAGTTGGGCGTGACCCTGATTCCCACCGTTGCGGAGCTGCTCCCGCAGGTTGATTTCCTCACAATTCACGCCGCTAAGACCAGCGAATCGGCCAGGTTGATCCGGGCCCAAGAGCTGGCGCTTATGAAGCCGAGCGCCCGGCTTGTCAACTGCGCCCGGGGCGGTATGATCGACGAGGAGGCCCTCTACCAGGCGCTCTCCACCGGCAAGCTGGCCGGTGCAGCCCTCGATGTATTCGCGATCGAGCCTTGCACCAGTAGCCCGCTCTTTGGGTTGCCCAACGTGGTTGTCACCCCACATCTCTCCGCCTCAACCGAAGAGGCGCAGGATGCCAACGGCCGCTATATTGCGGAGTACGTGTTGCGGGTACTACGGGGTGAGTTGGTACCCGAGGCGGTCAACTTGCCGCAGGTGCCGCGTGACGAAGCGGCGATTCTGACCAGCCACCTGCCGTTGGCTGAGACTCTTGGGGCCTTCCTGGTGCAGGCTTTCCCGGGTTCCTATGACCGGGTGGAAGTGATCTACACCGGCGAGCTGGCCAAACATCCGACCACACTGGTGACAAACTCCGTGCTCAAGGGGATACTCGCGAGCCAAATGGCCGAGCAGGTCAACTATATCAACGCCCCAGGCATCGCTCGGCGGCGGGGAATCCAGGTGCAGGAAGGCCGGTCACTGACACATCAACCGATTGGCGATCACAGCCATGGGAGCACCCTCTCCCCTGCGGCTAGCATGATTACGGTGAAAGTCAGCGGTGCGAAGGTCGAACACCAGATTGCTGGCTTGCTCCGGCGTGACGGGGGCATGCGGTTCGCCGCAATCGATGGTCTGCCGATTGATATGGCCCCGAGTCGGCAGATGTTGGTCAGTCTGCACAAGGATCAGCCCGGTATGGTGGGGCGGTTCGGCACCCTGTTGGGTGCTCGCAATGTGAACATCGCTGGCATGCACCTGGGTCGCCACCAGGCCCGCGGCGAGGCTCTGATGCTTCTCCAGGTGGATGAACCGGTCCCGCCCGAGGTGCTGGATGAACTCCGCCGGGTGATGGGTGCTTCGTCTGTCCAGTCTGTAACACTCTTGCAGGCTGAGCAACCCTAGCTCCCAGTGGCTCCGCAAACTCGCTCAAGACGGGAAGGGAAAGGCCTCCGTTGCGGCGAACACGTGTAGGCCTGCCCGGGACTGGATGCCTCTCCCGTCGGCGGGAGAGGCTAGCAGCAGAGCGATGAAGGGAGTCCACATCGTGCGTACGGTTGAGCTGTCCCGCGAATCTGTCCGCCTGATCGACCAACGGCGCCTCCCAAACGAGATGGTGGTCATGAACTGCACGGACTATCATCAGGTTGGCGAGGCGATCAAGACCCTCGCGGTACGGGGTGCGCCAGCGATCGGCGTAACCGCCGCAGGGGGCCTGGCCCTGGCCGCAAACGCTCTCAAAGATCAACCTCCGTCAGAGTTCTGGGCTGGAATGGAGGCGGCTGCCGCTGAACTGCGGGCCACCCGACCTACCGCTGTCAACCTGTTCTGGGCGATCCAGAAGGTGATGGACCGTGCCGCCAGCCTGAAGGATCAGAGCCCCGTCGTGGTGGCGGAAGCCCTCTACCAATACGCCCAGCAACTGGCCGAGGAAGATGTGGCCGTGAACAAGCAAATGGCCACCTACGGCGCCGATCTTGTCGCCGATGGCGCCGGCGTGCTGACCCACTGCAACACTGGCTCCCTGGCCACGGTCGATTGGGGCACTGCCCTTGGCGTGATCCGCATGGCCCACGAGCAGGGCAAGTCGATCCACGTCTATGTGGACGAGACCCGCCCCGTCCTCCAGGGCTCTCGCCTGACTGCCTGGGAGTGTGTCCAGTTCGGCATTCCGGCGACGTTGATCACCGATAACATGGCCGCCCACATGATGCGGCTCGGTCGGATTCAGGTCGCGTTCGTCGGCGCTGACCGGATTGCAGCCAACGGCGACACCGCCAACAAGATCGGCACCTACGGAGTTGCGGTGCTGGCCCGGGAGCACGGCATTCCGTTCTACGTGGTGGCGCCCACCAGCACGGTCGATCTGGCGATCACGTCAGGCGATGAGATCGAGATCGAGGAGCGGAAGCATGAGGAGGTCACCCATATCGGCGGCGTGCGCATCGCCCCCGAAGGGATTGGGGTGGCGAATCCCGCCTTCGACGTGACACCGGCGAAGTATATCACCGGCATTATTACGGAGAAGGGCGTTGCCTATCCGCCGTTTTCTGTCAATCTGCGGCGATTGCTGCAAGGGGGGTAATGGACCGTGCTGGACTTGAGATTTGTGCGTGCCAATCCTGATCTGGTCCGCCAGGCGCTGATCAACAAGCGTGTTGATGTCGACCTGGATCGGATTCTGGCGCTAGATGTTGAACGCCGGCAGATCCTGGCCGAGGTGGAGCAGCTGAAGGCCCGTCGCAACGAGGTGAGCAAGCAGGTCGGCATCCTGAAGAAGCAGGGGCAGGACGCGAGCGCCATTATCAGCGAAATGGGCGACATTGGCGACCGGATCAAGGAGCTTGATGACCGCGGCCGCCAGGTGGAGGATGAACTCCAGGATTTGATGTACACTCTGCCCAACATTCCGGCGCCCGAAGTGCCGGTAGGGGCGGATGATAGCGACAACGTCGTGGTCAAGACCTGGGGCACGCCGCGCCAGTTCGCTTTCCCAGTCAAGCCGCACTGGGAGATCGGCGCCGGCCTGGATGGTCTCGACTTCGAGCGGGCAGGTAAGGTGACCGGCAGCCGCTTCACGATCATTAAGGGTGGGCTCGCTCGGCTGAACCGGGCGCTGGTCGCCTTCTTCATTGATCACCACGTCGCCAACGGGTACCGAGAGATCCTGCCGCCGGTGATCATTAACACCGCCAGCTACTATGGCAGTGGCCAGTTCCCGAAGTTCAAGGAAGATGTATTCAGCCTCACCGACACAGACTATCATCTCGCGTCGACTGCTGAGGTGCCCCTGGTCAACATGCACCGCGACGAGATTCTCGACGAGGAGAGCCTGCCGATCAAGTATGTTGGCTACAGCGGTTGCTTCCGTAGCGAGGCTGGCGCCGCTGGCCGAGACACCCGCGGGCTAATCCGCCAGCACTACTTCGAGAAGGTGGAAATGGTTCAGTTCACCCGGCCCGAGGAGAGCGAGGCGGCCCTGAACGAGATCGTCGGGAGCGCCGAGGCGATCCTTGAGAAGCTCGGGATTCCCTACCGTCGTATGTTCATGTGCACCGGTGACATGGGCTTCGGCCAGTACAAGAAGTACGACCTTGAAGCCTGGATGCCCAGCTACGGGAAGTATGTCGAGATCTCGAGCTGCTCGAACATGAGCGACTTCCAGGCCCGCCGGGCCAGCATTCGCTATCGCCCTGAGGGCGGCAAGCCAGAGTTCGTGCACACGCTCAACGGATCGGGCCTCGCTGTTGGCCGGTCGCTCGCCCTGGTGGTGGAGAACTACCAGAACGAGGACGGCACAATCACGGTGCCCGAAGTCCTGCGGCCCTACATGGGTTGTGACCTGATCAAGGGTTAGAGGTGGCGGCCCCCGCATGATTAACTGGTGCGGGGGCCGTTTTCTGGCGCTGTACTTGCCCTTGCATATGACCTGCCCCTTGTGTAAACTAGATATCTGACCGCACACCGATCCGGAGAGGTGGCCGAGCGGTTTAAGGCTCTCGTCTTGAAAACGAGTGTGGTCTAGACAACCACCGTGGGTTCGAATCCCACCCTCTCCGCCAGAACCAAGACAAAGAGCAGACCTTCCGGTCTGCTCTTTGCTGTACATATGGGAGTTGACGCGTGTGACGCACGAGGAGTATATGCGGGAAGCGCTGGCCGAGGCCCGCAAGGCGTATGACCTGGGCGAGGTGCCGATTGGCGCCGTGGTAGTGAGAGATGGCGCGATCGTGGCCCGCTCGCACAACCTGCGAGAGTTGGCACATGATGCGACGGCCCACGCCGAGGTGCTGGCAATCAGGCAGGCCGGGCAGGAGTTGGGAGGCTGGCGCCTGTCTGGCTGTACACTGTATGTGACGGTCGAGCCCTGCCCTATGTGCGCCGGCGCGCTCCTGCAGAGCCGAGTTGACCGGGTTGTCTACGGGGCGACTGACCCGAAGGCATGGGCGGACCGGTCGCTGCTTGAGATTCTGCAGAACTCGGGCCTGAATCATCAGGTAGAGGTGTTGCCTGGGATCCTGGCACAGGAATCTAGCCAGATCATGAAAGCCTTCTTTCGGGAGCGCCGCCGCTAGGCTGGCGGGCCGTTCAGCCAAATGAGCCGGACCAGGGCAATGCGCCTGGTCCGGTTCTTCTCTAGTGGCTCCCATTCAGGATTGTCAGCAGTTCGGCATCGGTTAGTTTGGTCGCCCGGTCCTTGAGCGTATCTGGCACCTGTGGCCGCTGGAACCGTATGTAGTCAAACCGAATAACGGCATCGCCCGGTTTCTTGTCTGGGTCGAGCATGTGCTCCTTCGGCGAGGAGATCAACTGCGGGCGGCTGTAGGCGTTCAGCCCCACCTGGAGCGTTTGTGGCATATCGGTCCGGGTGTAGCGGCGGCTGATCTGCCAGTCAGTATCACCATCGTACCGGTAAAGAAGCGAGAAGGAAGGCCCTATGCGGATCAGCCGGAGCTCCATCCACCCAGGTTTCGAGGGGGTGATCGAGACGTTGGAGCGGCTATCGGTCGTGCTCTTCGTTTCGAACTGGGCGCCCTCCGGGCCAGCAGGTGCGCCGTCGTCGCCACGGCCTGTCACAATGAACGTCCAGTTCTCCCGGTTGGGCAGCCATGTGTCCATGGTAATGCCGCGGGGCTTGCGGGCCATGACTCCGCCCACGGAATAGAACCCGGTCGGCACGTTGGTCTGCTTACCTGTGGTCATGACGCGCGTGACTACATCAAAATCGCCGGTAACCTCCTTGAAGAGGAAGACTCCCCGGAAGTCCTGAAACCAGGATGAGAGGTACGGCACCAGGTACATGTGCCCCTCACTGCTCTTATTCACGTCGAGCGTTTCGATCCAGCTTTGGTGCCCCTCCACAGCGGCGAGTTCGACCCAGTTGGCCAGGGTAGCGGGGTCGCCAAACTCATCGTTCAGCTCAGTGAGGTCGCTCTCCACCCCGGCTGACACGGCTACCGCTGGCGTGAAGGGCTTCTCGGGCTCGGTCGGTTTGGGGTCGGCGGGTTTGATCTCTGGCTTGGGCTCCGCTGGGCTCACCGTAGTGTTCTCGGAGCCCGGGGTGGGCGGTGCGGTGCTGCCCCTTCCGCAAGCGGTCAGGAGCAGGGAGAGTGCAACGAGGAATGACATTCCTCTGGCGAGACGATTCACCCATATTCTCCTCCTTCGGGAGTAACGAATGATACTTAAAGCGATTCTATCTTGGCTACAGGGCAAAGTCAGCTTTCGTATTTGCAAGGTTAGAACACCACCATTCTCGTAGGTTTTTTGTAAACACCCCTTACAAAGTCTCCGTGGTCACGCTATCTTAGAAGCAATACCACCTGGAGGGATTCGTGTGGCCTACGGTGCTCTCTCCCTGTTCGCACCCCAGAGCGGTCCGGTCATTCCCCTGCCTGACCGATGGCTGTACCAGCACGCAGCAACTGGTCACGGGGAGACCTTTGCCTCCCCTGACCTTCACGACGAATCCTGGTCCGAGACCATGGTTCCCGCCCAGCATGCGGCGACCAGAGAGCGAGGGGCGATCTGGTACCGTGTTCGCTTCCCGCGGCCAACCGGCGGTCCTGGCCGCTGGCTGCTCCGCTTTGAGGGCGCTTTTCAGTCCACCACGGTCTGGCTCAATGGCAAGCACCTGGGTCAGCACTACGGCTATTTCGCCCCATTTGCATTTGATATCACAGACGACCTGGCCGATGAGAACCTCCTGGCGGTCTGTTGCGAGTCCCGTGTCGAGTGGGACTTGCCGGCGAAGAAGACGCCGATGGGCGTGCTGAACGACTGGGACTGCAAGCCCTACCCCAACGGCGCTCGTGGCGCGCTTCCTGACTCATACGCCTGGACCCAGCCCCTCGGGCTGTGGGCGCCAGTCTCGCTGGTCGGCGTGGGTGATGCAGTGATCGAATACAGCCACTACACCCCCCTCCTCCTCCCCGACGGTTCAGCGAACATCCAAATCGGTATTAAGGTGACCAGCCTGGTGGACCAGACCTGCTCCGGCGAGTTGGCCGTAGCTGTGGCGCCCGCAAACTTTGACGGGTCGGCCTCGCCCACTCTGACTCAGGCGGTCCAGCTGAAGCCACATCGGTCCCAGGTCGTGGAGCTGGAGGTCAAGGTGCCCGAGCCCAGGCTCTGGTGGCCCTGGACCCACGGAGAGCAGCACCTGTACAGCGGCACGGTGACGCTGTCTCTCGGCGGGCGGACCAGCGCCGTGACCGAGGGGCGCTTCGGAATCCGCACGATCGAATACCGAGGCGAGGCTGAGCCAGAGGGGCCAGGTTGGCTGATTAACGGGCGCCCGATCTTCCCCATGGGCTCAAACTACATATGTGACTTCCGGCTCGACACGGCCACGTACGAACGGCACAAGGCGGACCTTCAACTCATGAAGGAGGCCAACATGAACTTCGTGCGGGTTCACGCCCACGTCGAGCCCGACTCCTTCTACCAGGCGGCCGATGAACTCGGTGTGCTCGTCCTGGCCGACGGTGTGCTGAATGGATGTTATGTCTTCGGGGCCCCGCCAGAGGACCGGGTCTTCTATGCCTGGGCGGCCATGGACCAGGGGGAGAAGTTGGTGCAATATCACCGAAACCACCCCTCCATTGCTGCCTGGCTCACCCACAACGAACCGCCGTGGCCGGCTCACTGCTGGTGGTTTGGCGATCCCCATCGCTTCCGGGCCAATCGGGAGACAGACCTGAACGTAAGCTTGCGCACGAAGGAGTTGGATCCAAGCAGGCCGGTGATCACGGCTTCGGGTGAGAAGGACACCCACACCTACGGCGGGTGGTACCACGACACGTGGCTCCACTACCTGAAGGTCTCTCCCCGCTTCTGCACGGAATACGGCGCCCAGGCGCTTCCCAACTTGGACTCCTCCTTCTGGGAGGAGGTCAACACCGAGTGGCCTGTGGATCCGACCGATCCTACGTGGATATACCGGGACTTCCAGGCCTACCAGTGGTCCACGTTCGGCGTGGGCGCCCCGAGCCAGTTCCCAACCCTGGCGGAGTACGTGGCAGCCTCGCAGAAGTACCAGGCCTGGATCAGCCGGTACGGCGCCGAGCGCTTCCGCAAACTCAAGTGGAAGCCATCAGCCGGCATCGTCCATTTCATGTTTGTTGATGGCCACCCAGCCATAACCTGGTCCGTGCTCGACTACCACCGACAGCCCAAGCAGGCCTTCCACGCCCTGAAGGCTGCCTTCCGCCCCACCCATGTGATCATTGAACCGGCCGGGGACTTCACCGGCGACCGGCTCGGAAACGTGGTCTACCGCCCAGGTCGGGAGGTCACCGTTGAGCTCTGGCTGGTGAACGATGACCCGACGGCGCGTGGCGATGCGGTCATCGACTGGACAATTGACGGATTATGCGGGACTATACCGGTCACCATTCCGTTGGACACGGACCCCGCCCTGCTCGCGGAGAGCATTCGGTGGACGGCGCCGGCGGACTTCGTTGGCGAGGTGACGGTTCAGACTCAGCTGCGCCAGGGCGAGCGGCTACTTGAACAGCATGCGCTGGAGTTGGTCATTCGGCCTGAGTCGGCAGACCCAGGTCGGCAGGAGGTGAGTGGCCCCCTACTCCAAGTAATCGCACCGCAGCGATCCCAGGAGGGCCTGCGGTTTGCGCTACAGAACCCCTACCACCCGCTGGCATGGAAAGAGATCCTCTCCCTCTCGTTCGATGGTGTCGATGCTCCGCTCACCGACCTGCTCGTTGAGCGGGACGGGGTTCTGCAGCCCGCGGATAGCGTGGGCCGCCAGCCGCTTCACTTCATAACCGCCACGCCGGTCTGGTTCGAGTTGCGGACTCGGCAGGCGGTGGCGCTGGGAGCGCACAGCCTGACCATTCGTGCCCGGGTGGCCGGCTATGGACCTGTCACCTTCGCCCTGCCCATCGCAATCGAGGAGGTATGATCTTCCGGAGTGCCGGGCAGACTTGCCAATGGCTGTGCTAGATGGGGCAGTAGCGGAGCCCTGCACCCGCAATCCGCTGTAGCGGGGTTGAACCCCTGCCCGAGGGGCGACTTTGTGGGGTCTGGCCGGAGCACGTGGTGTCGATGGCTGGGTCCTGCGCGACTGGTACCCCGTGAACCCCGCCAGGTCCGGGAGGAAGCAACGGTAAGCGGGCCATCCTTTGTGCGTCAGGGGAGCCCAGCTGGAGCCGGCGGTGCCGATACCGCCTGGAAGGTCGACTTCGACGGTGGGTGCACAGCCGCCATCGCCCTATTCAGAGCAGACATTCTCTTGGAGGATGCCTGCTCTTTTTCTTTTAGCGGTAGCAGGACGAACCATTTTCTTTCACGAAGACTTGATTGCTAAATTTCTGAGTGGGAGGAAGGGTCGTGCGGCCAAAGACCATTCGCACTGCGTTACTCTGTGCTTTTGTCCTCGTGGTTGGGTGCACGTCACAGCCCGCTACTGCACCCACGTCACCGGATTCACCCGCTAACCTGCCAGCCCTCACACGGGAGGCAACGCTGCACCTGCCCATTGAGCCGGAGACCCTGGACCCGGCCCGGGCCGTGCAGCCGGCCGCGTTGGACCTGCTCGGCATGGTCATGGAGGGCCTCGTGTGGCAGGGTGAGGGAGCCACGACGTCACCTGGCGTTGCGGAGAGTTGGGCATCTCCGGACGGGCGCACCTTCACGTTTACCCTGCGCCCTGACGCCCGCTGGACCGATGGACGAAATGTCACGGCGGCGGATTTCCAATATGCTTGGCTCCGAGTTCTTGATCCCCTCACTGCGTCGGATCACGCACACCTGTTCTACGAGATCAAGGGGGCGGAGGCATGGAACGGCTTGAACCCAACGGCACCGGACTTTGCCGAGCGGTCGGCTGAGCTGCGGCGGGCGGTGCAAATACACACGGTCGATGACCGCACCCTGCAGGTAGAGCTTCGGGCGCCTGATCCCGCTTGGCCCACAAAGACGGCTCACCCAGCCTTCTTCCCCCAAAGAGCAGATCAGACCAACTCAGCGGAAATCCTGGCAAACGGACCGTTCCGGCTGGTGGAATGGATCGCGGGCAAGGAGATCAGGCTGCAGAAAAACGTTACTTACTGGGATTCCGCCAACATACCGCTCGAATCCCTGAGAGTGCGCATAGAACCCGACGCACTCTCGGCCTTGCGGCTGATGGAGTTGGGCCAGATTGACCTGGCCTACCTTCCCGGCCCCCTGGCTGAGCAGACGAGCGGTGCCGAGCACATGGCTCAGCCCGCAACCATGGGGATCGCACTCAACATGGGTATGAAGGCTCTCACGAATCCGTCTCTGCGGTGGGCCATTCACCTGACCATCGATCGGACAAGGCTACTGGCCGCCCTGGCCCCAGGGACAGCCATGCCAGCGGGCGGGTTAGTCCCCCCCTCCCTCCTGGGCGGGTGGTCTCCAGCAAGCCCGTTGCCACCAGAGGGTGACCCATTGCAGGCCCGCCGTCTCTGGGAGAAGGCCAAGTCGGAGTTGGGAACGGACAGCCTCACCCTGCACCTGCTACATGCCGAGGAGGCGACCGAGCTGGCCCAAGCCGTGCAGTTAATGCTCCAAGAGAATCTAGACGGACTTGCCATTGAACTGGAGGCGTTGCCCTTCCCTGAACGGCTAGAGCGGGTCCGGATCGGCCAGTATGACATGGTCCTCCAAGGGTGGGTCGCCGAGCATAATGATCCGGCGAGCATTCTGGCGCAGTTCGTGACCGACAGTCCGGCCAACGACCCCCGCTGGGTCAGCCCGGTGTTCGATCAGGCGCTGGCTCGGAGCCTGAGCCAGACAGGGGATCGGATCGCGGGGCTTCACGAGGCCGAGGAGATCCTTCTCAGCGAACTCCCCGTCGTTCCGCTCTATCACCCGGTCCGCCACTGGTTGGTTGGACCGCGGCTGAAAGGGCTACGACACCGTCCGCTGGGCGCCCGGTTGGACGTGCGGAGGGTCCAGATCGCACCTTGATCCACCCCTGCCAACTATCGGCGAAAGGGAATCCTGTACTGGGGGTAGAATTGGGAAGGGCTAGTCCAGACTCGGCAGGAGAGATATGCAATGGCTCATCTGGCCCTTTACCGGGAGTTCCGCCCGCAACGTTTCGCCGATGTGGTCGGCCAGCAGCATATCACTCGTACCCTGCGAAATGCCCTCATGCAGAAGCGCATGCACCATGCCTATCTGCTGTCTGGGCCCCGCGGTACGGGGAAGACCACCGTCGCCCGGATTCTGGCTAAGGCGGTCAATTGCCTGAACCCCCAGCAGGGAGAACCTTGTAACGAGTGTAAGGCCTGCAAGAGCATCATCAACGGTGAGACCATGGACGTGATCGAGATCGACGCCGCCTCCAATCGCGGCATCGACGAGATTCGGGACCTACGGGATAAGGTGAAATATGCCCCCGCAGATCTGACGTACAAGGTCTATATCATCGACGAGGTCCACATGCTCTCCGAGCCAGCCTTTAACGCCCTCCTCAAGACACTGGAGGAGCCGCCGGGGCATGTCCTCTTCGTGCTGGCCACCACCGAGAAGCAGAAGCTCCCGATCACGATTCTCTCGCGGTGCCAGGCCTTTGAGTACCACCGGCTCTCCACCCAGGAGATCATCGGCCGGCTTCAGGAGGTCTGCGCCAAGTACGACTTGAGCGCCACGCCCGAGGCGTTGACGGCGATCGGCCGGCAGGCGGAAGGCGGCATGCGCGATGCCCTCTCCCTGCTGGATCAGGTCATGGCATACGCCGCTGAAGGGCGCATAACCCTGGAGGACACCCTACACGTCCTGGGATCTGCACCGCTCGATCAGTTCTTGAAGCTCGACACGGAGCTGGGCCGCGGCGAGGTGGGTGGCGCCCTGCTCTGGCTAGACGAAATGGTCCGCCAGGGCAAGGACCTGCGCCAACTGGTACGGGACTACCTCGCGCACCTGCGAGACCTCCTCCTTCTCAAGGTGGATGCCGGCGGCTCGGTGCTCGACCTTCCGCCCCAGGCCCTCGACGCTCTGCGCAAGCAGGCGGGGGCGCTGGAGCAGCAGCACATCCTTGGCGGCATTCGCCTCCTGGCGCAGGTGGAGAACGAGATGCGCCTCTCCGCCTCGCCACGCCTGCTAGTTGAGGTCGGCCTGATTCGCCTGGCGGGGCTTTCTGCCGGCCAGGAAGAAGCGGCGATTCCTGCCCAGGCCGAAGCCCAGAGGCCTCCCGCCACGCGCAAGCAGCGCCAGCCCGCGACGAATACCGATTCGTCTGATGAAGCCAAGCCCCGTCCATCGGACCCGGCGCCCAGTCAGACAGAGATGCTGGCAGGGCCGGTCGGCGACGGGGTCGACCGGGTTGTGCAAGTGTGGGAACAAGTGCTAGAGTTAATTCGCAAGGCACGCCCCAGCAGTTACAACCTGCTAAATACCTATGCCAAGATTGGTGGGCTACGAGGCTCTACGCTGTACCTGGTGGCCAGCACCCCCGTTCATGCGACGCTACTGCGCCGCAAGGACGACAAGCTTATCCTTGAGAAGGCACTGGAGCGCCTAGGGTTTTCCGGCCTTGACGTGCAGGTGCTTGGACCCGACGAAGCAGCCAGCAAACTCGCCTCGGTGGGGGGAGCATCCAGCACGCCGGAACCGGTCGAGGAGTCGCTCCTCGAGAGGGTTCAGCGTGTCTTCCCCAGCGAGATTATCCATGAAGTGAAAGAGGAGGGCTCACAATGATCCCTGGTGGCGGAAATATGCAGCAGATGATGAAACAGGTCCAGAAGATGCAGCAGAATATGGTTAAGGCCCAAGAGGAGATCGCCAAGAAGACGGTTGAGGGCAGCGCTGGCGGTGGTACGGTGAAGGTCGTGGTCACCGGCGATCGGCGGGTGCAGGCGATCACCTTGGCCAAGGAGGCCGTAGATCCTGAAGATATTGAGATGCTCCAGGACCTGATCCTTGCCGCCATTAACGACGGAATGAAGAAGGCGGAAGAAATGTCCGAGGCCGAGATGAAGAAGGTCATGCCTGCGGGCATGCCCCGAATCCCTGGCCTGTTCTAGGCGGTCATGTACTACGCGGAGCCGATTGCCCGCCTAATTGAGGAATTGACAAAACTGCCGGGTATCGGCCCGAAGACGGCGCAGCGCCTTGCGTTTCATCTTCTGCACATGGACAAGCATGTTGTTCAAAACATAGCCATGTCTATTATGGATGCACGCGAGAAGGTCAAGTACTGCTCGGTCTGCTGCAACCTGACCGACCAGGATCCCTGCAAGGTCTGTGCGAACACCGATCGGGACCAGGCGACCATCTGCGTTGTGCAGGAGCCGCGCGATGTGGTTGCCATGGAGAAGACCCGGGAGTATAAGGGCATGTACCACGTCCTCCAGGGGGCACTCAACCCCATGGAGGGGATCGGCATTGAAGATATCCGTGTCAAGGAACTGGTGGCGCGCCTGGGAGACGGGAAGGTGAAAGAGGTAATCCTCTGCACCAACCCCAACACAGAGGGCGAGACAACTGCCATGTACATCGCTCGGTACATTAAACCGCTGGGTGTTAAGGTAACGCGTATCGCCCGTGGGCTACCCATGGGCGGTGACCTGGAATACGCTGACGAGGTAACTCTGGCCAAAGCCCTGGAAGGGCGCCGCGAGATCTAGCGGCGCTCTTTTCTTGTTTACGGGCCTCCCCGTTGGTCAAGACTGCGTAACAGTCATACACCTGAAAAAGGACCATACTCTTTCGGGCAGGGGGGAGAAGTCGAGTGAAACCGCAGCTTAACATCAATAACCTGTGGCAAGGGTGGTTGGGCCGACAGACACTGGCGGTTCGGCGGGCGCGTGAAGAGGAGACCATTCTCCGGCAACAAATGGAGGCAGCACGACGAGAGTGGGACGCGGCCGAACACTATTTTCAGGCCGTGGTCGACCCCGAACTGGTGGATCACGCAATCTATACGGTGGAGGCAGCAAAACGCAAATACCTCTATCTCTATCGCCGGTTGCGCCAGGCTAAGGGTGAGAGCCTTAACCAGGAGGAGTCACCGTGGATATAGGCATGGGTTTCTGGTATACCCTCGGCGTGGTCTTCCTGCTCCTGCTTCTCCACCTCATGGCCAAGCCGCTGGAGGTGCTTCTTCGCGTGACAGCCAGTAGCGTCGCCGGTGGGCTAGTCCTCTGGGGGCTCAACTCTGTTGGGGCGCTCGTCGACTTCCACATTGGGCTGAATCCAGCATCGGCCCTGGTGGTTGGAGTACTCGGTCTCCCAGGCCTTCTGGGCCTGGGCCTCCTTCGGTGGATTTTGGGTTGATTTTTTTGCCAGTGAAGGGTAGAATACAGCGCAGGACAACGCCGAGCGTCACCGTTTTGGCAGGCGAGGTGTTTGCTCCACCAATACGTTCATCAGCGTAGATGGGGATCAGTAAGTGGTTCCGTGGAGCCAAAGCGAGCCGGGAAAGGTGAGAGCCCGGTGCCCACACCCACTGAAGAGGCCCTTGAGCTTCCGGACTGAACCCACCAGTAGGTCCGGACGGATTCCCCCGTTAACAGGAACTGAGTGAGGCCGCATGGCCTAACAAGGGTGGTACCGCGGGAGTTTACCCCCGTCCCTAGTCGGACGGGGGTTTTTGTTTTCTCAGCACTCTTCACACGTAAAGGGGATTCGACCATGACGATTCGTGTCCGCATTGCCCCCAGTCCGACCGGGCCGATTCACGTCGGCAACGTCCACACGGCTCTGTTCAACTGGCTCTGGGCCCGGAAGGTAGGCGGGAAGTTTATCCTCCGGTTTGAGGATACCGACCAAGCCCGCTCCCGGGCGGAATGGGAGCAAGTAATCTTCGAGGACCTGGCCTGGTTCGGAATGGATTGGGACGAGGGACCCGACGTTGGTGGACCCTATGAGCCCTATCGGCAGATGGCTCGCCTGGACCTGTATCGTGAGTATGCGCAGAAACTGTTGGACTCTGGGCACGCCTACAAGTGCTACTGCACGAAGGAAGAAGAGGACGCCGATCGCCAGGAGGCGCAGCGGGAGAACCGGGTCTACCAGTACAAGGGTCGGTGTCGGAACCTGACCCCCGAGCAGCAGAAGGCCTTCGAGGACGAGGGGCGCCCCTATGTGCTCCGATTCCGGGTGCCCCGCGGCGAATCGGTTGGTTACAACGACTTGGTGCGCGGTCCCATCGAGTTCCCCACGGACTCCATTGGCGACTTTATCATCATGCGTGCGAATGGCATTCCCCTCTACAACTTCGCCGTAGTGATTGATGATGTCACCATGAAAATCACGCACATTCTCCGTGGTGAGGGGCATATCCCTAACACTCCGGTGCAACTGCTCATCTACAAGGCGCTGGGCCTGCCGATTCCCGAGATCGGTCACCTCGGTCACATGACCAATGAAGATCGCGGCAAGCTCTCCAAGCGCAAGGGCGAGGCGGCAATCCGGGACTATCGGGAGCAAGGATACCTGCCGGATGCCCTCATGAACTTCATGAGCCTGTTGGGCTGGACCCCTCCTGGGGCCGAGGCAGGGCAAGAGATTCTGAGCAAGGAAGAGTTGATCAGCCTCTTCGATATCACCGCCTGCACAAAGGCCCCGTCGGTCTTCGACAAGGCCAAGTTGAACTGGATGAACGGTATGTACATCCGGAAGAAGAGCGTAGAGGAGTTTGCTGAGCTGGCCTTACCGTTCGTTGTGGAGTCCGGCATTTACACGGAAGAGAAGGCCCGGGCAAACTGGGAGTGGTTCACGCAGGTCATGGCGCAGGTGCAACCCCGCGTTGAACTCCTGACCCAAGTGCAGGACCACGCCGACGTTTTCTTCAAGGACCAGATCGAGGTCAATGAGGCCGCCGCAGCGAAGTTCCTGACGAGTGCTGTCAAGCCGTTCTTTGGACGGGTGATTGATGGACTTCGCACGGTGACCTGGGAGCTACCGGCGATTGAGGCCTTGGTGCGGGGCATTCAGGAGGAGATGGGACTCAAGCCGAAGGAGAGCTTCCAGCCGATCCGGGTGGCCATTACGGGACGCACAGAGAGTCCAGGCCTTTTCGAGACCGTCTTCCTGATTGGGCGGGAGAGGGTAATTGATCGGTTGTCCAAGCACGCATAAGGCCATAAGTGGGACGGAGACTGTTCTCCGTCCCATTCGTTTTCTCTATAAGCTAGTCCCTTGCAGAGGAATCGATGCCGTGCTACAATGCGCAATGCCGATTAGCTCGGAGCGAAAGTGAAGCGGCGCAAGTCAAGGCGCTACGGATCCTCCGGACGGGTTAACTTTCCAAGCAGAACGCGCTTGCAAAGCCAACCGGGCTGTGCTAATCTAAACAACGTCGCCGATGCGCCGCACAACGAATGGCGAATTCGCCAAGAAATAGTGCGTTGACAAGACGGCGTCAGGTTTGCTAAGATATCGTCCTGCGAGCCGCTAATGCGGCAAGCGAGATGAATGCCTGGAACCTTGAAAACTAGACAGTGCAAGAGAAGAGAAAAGCCAAGCGAGTCTAGCTCAAACAAACGAGCCGAACAAACTTTTTACGGAGAGTTTGATCCTGGCTCAGGACGAACGCTGGCGGCGTGCTTAAGACATGCAAGTCGAGCGGGCC